>Ga0316229_1000209_pt1 | contig 87655 bp, 82 predicted proteins | sample TBH18023metaG_FD_206011 | JGI IMG/M metagenome (GOLD analysis project Ga0316229, IMG submission 206011) | Freshwater microbial communities from Trout Bog Lake, Wisconsin, USA - TBH18023 | ecosystem: Environmental > Aquatic > Freshwater > Lake > Hypolimnion/Profundal zone | place: USA: Wisconsin... | reverse complement strand
AATCCCGATTAAAGAAGCCTCGGTTTGGTAGGGCTACCCCTTCATTCGTGAATGAAGGGGTAAATGAAGGGGTAGACGATCAATGTTTTCTGCTAAAATAGGTGCAGGCGACACCATAGATACTCACATAAATAATCTGTGGGCGGCGAAGCTGTCCACAGATTTTTATTTGCTCGGGGTGTCCCTATTTGAACCCATCCCCGAATTGTGAGCCGAAGGCGAAGCAATGCCTTCGGGCAACTATTCAAGTCCCACCTCGGGCACATATAAATAAAAAAGCGGGCTTATGCCCGCTTTTTCCTATACTTCATATTCCTCTAATGGTTCGGGCAATATTATCTTCAACCCTGTTTCCGAAATTGCATCTTTAACTTTCTTTCGTGTTTCGTCGTTAAAGGCTCTCTTAAAATGAGCTAGTGCTAAACATTTTACGTTTTGTCTTTTTGCCATTTCGAACAAATCAACGGCCACGACATGCCCGGGAAATTTTTTATCAAACATATAACATTCGTGCATTAAAATGTCGGCGTCTTTATAAATCATTTCCGTATTCTCATCAGATGGTCCGTCTCCGCTGTAGCAAACAATCTTTTTATTATCATCAATCCTGATAGCCAGGTTATAGGCGGTATGACCAGTTTTTGCAAAACTTAATTTCAGATCCTGAAATTTAATGCTTTTACCGTCTTCCGCAATTACAAAATTTATTTTAAACCCATAACTGTCTATGCCAAAGTAAGCGTGCTCTGTTAGCCTTTCGATATCTGATTTAAGTTGTTCGGAACAAATTATTGTTAGTTCCTTTTTCCTTTCTTCCTCCAGCATCCTGCCCAAAAGCGCCGGTATCCCGAACAAATGATCGGAATGCCTGTGGGTTATGTATAGAGCATCGATGAGAGAATGGTCTTTTGTATATTTCCAAAGCTGACGCACAGCGGAATCTCCACAATCCAGCATCAACACAGTTTTATCGGAAAAAACTAAATGCGAATGGTTTGGATACCTCTCATCAAACGCTTCCCCATTTCCTAAAAATACAACTTTCATCTTATCAAATTTACTAAATTATAAATTATTATAGCTGAGACAAGTCCCGAAACAATTCCGCCCAAAATATCTGAGAACCAATGTACTCCGCAGAAAACTCTTGCCAGGCCTACAAAGCATGAGCATACGAGGAAAATTACCGCCAAATATGTGCTGTAAAAAAATAAATAAAAAGAAACCCCGAACGTAAGGGCGGCATGGCGGGACGGAAAAGACGGATTTTCTGGCACACTTATCAACGTTTTTGTACCTTTTAACTCTGCCGGCCTGTGCTTTTTATAAAAATAATAAATAGCTGTATTGATAATAAATGCACCGGATAGGCCGGACACAAGAGGATAGAAAAACATTCCTCTGCTGTGGAAGGTGACGGCGATAAAAAACAAAGATAGCAACATCAAATACAAAAGATACTTTGCGCAAAAAATCGCGAAAGCATCAAGGATTTTAGACTTATTGGCAAAACGGTTTATATTTCTGAAAACAGAGAAGATCATTTAGGTAATGGAAATTTTTTACAAAAGCTCTTAATCTCTCCTCTAACCTTTTTAACAGATTTTGGGTTTGAGATTACTTCGTTTATCCATCCTGCTATTTTTTTCATATCTTTCTCTTTCATCCCTCTGGTTGTGATAGCGGGAGTTCCCATTCTTATGCCCGATGGCTTAAATGGCGGAGCCGGATCGAAAGGAATAGTGTTCTTGTTAATCGTAATCCCCGCCTCCTCCAATAAATCTTGAGCTTCAGGCCCTGAAATATTTTTATTCCGCAAATCAACTAATATTAAATGATTGTCGGTACCTCCGGAAACTAAATTAAAACCATATTTTTTAAGTTCTTCAGCCAAGGCTTTTGCGTTTTTAACTATCTGGAATGCATATTTTTTAAAAGCGGGAGCGGCCGCTTCTTTCAAACAAACGGCTATTGCTGCAATCTGATGCATATGAGGACCGCCCTGAAGTCCCGGGAAAATTGCTTTATCAATTTTTTTAGGCAAATCAGGATCTTTTTCTACACCCTTTTGAGTCACCATTATCATGCCGCCCCTCGGACCGCGCAATGTCTTATGAGTTGTCGTAGAAATTATGTGAACATATGGCGCGGGGCTAGGATGAGCTCCTCCCACAACCAAACCTGCTATGTGAGCTATGTCAGCCGCCAAATAAGCTCCGACAGAATCAGCTATATCTCCAAGCCTCTTCCAATCAAATATTCTAGGATAAGCGGTGGCTCCTACGAAAATCAACTTCGGTTTGTTTTCCTTAACTAATTTCTCCATGCCTTCGTAATCCAATAATCCCGTTTTCTCATCAACGCCGTACTGGATTGCATTATAAAACTTGGCAGAAAAATTGACCTTCCAACCATGGGTTAGATGTCCGCCCATAGGCAAGGCAAGACCCATTACTGTGTCCCCCGGTTCACAAACGGCCATATAGACTGCGGCATTGGCAGGAGAGCCCGAATACGGCTGAACATTAGCATGCGCCACCTTAAACAGTTTTTTTGCTCTGTCTCGGCATAAATCTTCCAAAATATCGTAATATTTCAACCCCGCATAATATCTTTTCCCGGGGTATCCTTCAGCATACTTGTCAGTTAAAATTGAGCCCAGCGCCTCCCTGACAGCCGGCGAAGAATGGTTCTCCGAAGGAATCATTTCCAAAGATGTTTTCTGTCTTTCGGTTTCCAGCTCAATTAATTTTGCGATTTGAGGATCTTGTTTTTTTAGTTTTGCCATAGTTATCTTCTTATTATTTCTATTTTATCTTTTGTCAGATCTATTATGACTGACGGCTTATTTTTTATCAAATCCCCTGCGTCAATAATTAAATCCGGCTGTTCTTTTTTATCGGAAAAAGAACGCACAATCTCATCAATTTTTTCCAAAGGCGGGTCATTAGAAATATTAACCGATGTTTGAGCCAACGGCTTTTTAAACAACCCCATAATCTCCATTAAAAACTTGCAGCCGGGCTGCCTTAACGCGATTGTGTTATCTTTATAAACTAGCGGCGATAAACCGCTCTTTCTCTCTAAAACAACCGTTACAGCTCCGGGCCAGTTAGCCCTTAAGAACTCCACCTGTTTGTCTGCTACAACAGCATATTTTTTAGCCGTTTCTATATCTTTTACAAAAACCGGCAACGCTTTGGACCTGTCTCTTTTCTTAATATCAAATATTCTCTCAACTGCCCGGCTATTTGTGGCGTCGCAAACTAATCCGTATATAGTATCGGTAGGCAAGACCAAAACTGCCCCGTTTTTCAGAGCAGTAATTATCTCCTTAATATTCTTGTTATTTTCCTTTATTACTTTCACTTTCTAAAAAATTAGATAATTTTTTAATATCTTCAGGGTTGCCGAAGTCATGCCAGTAATCATTTATATTCATTATTTTAACTTTTTTTTCTCCGGCAAGAAGAGAAATGGCATCAGTTATTTCGTATTCGCCACGGGCAGATTTTTTAATTTGGACTATTTTATCAAAAACTTCAGGAGTAAACTTATAGAGCCCGGCATTTATCGTATCCCCCACAAACTCTTTAGGCTTTTCTATGATTTTCTCCAAAAAGTCGCCTCCATCTTTTATTAAAACTCCATACTTTTCGGGATTTTCATGCTTTATACCGGCGACATAATTATATCCGTCGGTAACGTTCATGGCCTTCAAGTCCTCTACTGAATACAAATTATCGCCCGAGATAAATAAAAACTGCTCGCCCCCCACAAAAGCCCTCACCTCTTCTAACATCAATGGGCAGGCAGTGCCATACTTCTCCTGAGGCTTCAATTTTTCGTATTGGTCTACTACAGATATAACCTTAAGCTTTCCCATCCCGTCAGGCAAATATTCGCTTATAAATCTTTCTACCAGGTCTTTTTTATATCCGGCCACTAAAATTACTTCACTGTATCCGGCCCTTGAAAGATTCTCTAAGACATATAACAAAAACGGCCTACCTCTAACTTCAATCAGGTGTTTTGGTCTTTCATCGGTTAGATGCAACATTCTGGTTCCCCTACCCGCCGCCGCGACAATAACTTTATTTACCATTTTTAGGAAGCAAAAAAGCTTTTTCGTTTAATTCTAAATATCTGTCGGGAATAACATTTTTTATGGCCTGCAAGACAGAACCTTCCTTTAAAGGAATTAGATTATTAGCGACCGCATACCCTAACATATAGAGCGTGCATACAACTTCATTCTGCAATTTATTTTTGCATTCTTCCGAAGCCGGCACCATTTGAAAATTCTTTTTAGAATCTTTTAGCCTTTGCGTTATCTCTTCCTTGGAAAGAGAATTTAAAAACGGCAGAAAATATTCATTAATTATTATCTTTGTATCCTTCCCTGCTTTCCCGGATTCTCTCAACCCCTCAAGCGCTTCTAAAGCTATTACCAGGTCAGCAGTCCCCGAAGAAACCATAGGAGAATTAACTTTTTTGCCGAACCTTATATGCGCCTCAACGCTGCCCCCTCTTTGAGATAGGCCATGAAGCTCAGAAGATTTTACGTCGTATCCCTCCACAAATGCCGCCTCGTCTATAACCTGCAACAAGGTTATTATACCCTGACCGCCCACTCCGGAAAGCACTATATTGAAGTTTTTATTTATCATATTATTTCGTGGCTTTAGCCTGTCTTTTAGCTAATAATGCGCAAATCCTTTTACAAACTATTAACGAGGGCTCGTCTTTAGATAAAAACTCTCTGACCGTACCCTCCAATTCCTGCATGTTTATCGGATCTAATACTTTTATATTTTTCACTCCGCAAGCTTTGGCTATCTCCTCTATCCTTAGTTCTTCGGTAGTGTCGCCCATTAATGTCTTGCCCATCCCGGGATTTGGCTGATGCCCCGTCATGGCAGTTATTCTGTTATCTAAAATGACTAATAGCGGATTTGATCCGTTATAGACTGAATTCACAAGAGAAGACATGCCTGAATGGAAAAACGTTCCGTCTCCCATTATAGAAATTACTTTTTGATTTGTGGATTTCTTGATTCCGTGAGAAATACCCAAACTGGCTCCCATGCAGAAAAGGGTGTCCTGCATATTGTGCGGAGCTAAGCCTGCAATCATGTTGCATCCGATGTCTCCCGCGAAAATAGCATCAGGGGCCACCCTCTTTAAAACAGGAAAAACGTACCAATAAGGACAACCTTCGCACAGCCTGGCTGTTCTTTTCGGCAAATCCATCTTACTTACTTTGCCTGCTGTAAACTTCTTTCCGGTAATTTTGGCTAAAGCAACGGCTATTTTCTCTGAATCCAACTCACCAATTTCCGATAATAAATCTTTACCAAAAATTTCCACTTTAATTTTTTCTATTCCTGCCAATCCGGCTATTTCTCTTTCCAAATATCCGTCTAATTCTTCAACCACTAAAACCTTTTTAAGCGGACTTAAAAATTTTGCAATTTTTTCTTTAGGCAGAGGGTAAAAAAATCCCAATTTTAATACGGGGATATCCAGGTCCATCATATCCAGAGCCTCCATAGTGTGCAGATAAGAAACCCCAGAAACAATTATTCCTACTTTAGATTTTTTATTCCCGGTTATTTTATTTATTTTTGCCTTTTCGGCATAAGCCTGAATTTTTTTAACTTTCTCTAAAAGCTCTTTCTTCATTTCCATAACTCTCGGGGGCATTGTGGAAAACTGATGATGATTTTTTACAAACTCACCTTTTTTAAATTGGCCTCCCCTTTCTATCTCCTCAAAAACCACCGGCATTTTTTGATGGTTAACCCTGGTCGTAGTATGCAATATTACCGGAGTATTAAATTTTTCTGACATTTCATAAGCTAACTTTGTAAAATCATAGCACTCCTGCGGGTCCGAAGGCTCCAGCATTGGAATATGGCTCAGATAAGCATATCCTCTGGAGTTTTGTTCTGTTTGAGCTGAACTCCAGCAAGAAGGATCATCAGCTATTACAATAACCATCGGGGCTTTTGTTCCCGTATATGCCAGCGGCAATAAGGCGTCCGAGCAGACGTTGATTCCAAAGCTCTTCATACTGACCAAAGACTTCAGTCCGGAAAAGCTGGCTCCGATAGCCGATTCCAAGCCTGTTTTCTCATTTGTCGCCCATTCAACGTAAACATTAGAGTAACCATCAGGCCCCTTTACGATTTTTGCGAAGTCATCTCCGATTTCAGCTGCGGGGCATCCCGGATATCCCGATACAAAAGACACTCCCGATACAAGCGCCGCCTTAATTATTGCGTCGTTGCCGATTAAAACTTTTTTCATTTATATAACAATGTTAATTAATTTGTTTGGGACAAAAACCACTTTTTTAATTTCACTCGCGCCAATTAGGACTTTAATTTTTTCTGACTTAAAAACTATTTGTTCTGCATCTTTTTGTTCGATGCCAAACTTCATATCTATTTTATCCCTAACTTTTCCGTTTATCTGCACTATCAAAAGTATATTTTTTTCTTCAATCAACTTCTCGTCGTATTTTGGCCATTTCTCCTGACAGCACAGACCCTTCAAACCCGAACCGGACCAAAGTTCTTCCGCTAAGTGCGGAGCAAAAGGAGATAAAATTCTCGAGAAATCAGCCAAGTCTTTTTTGTCCAAACCTCCAACTGAAACTTGCCAGGCATTTACCAATTCCATCATCGAACTCGTAGCGGTGTTAAATTTTAACAACTCAATATCTTCTGAAACTTTTTTGATGGTTTTATGTAAAAGCTTCTTTAAATTTTCTTCTGTTTTCCCGACTGCAACTTTAGTTGTAGCTAAATTGTAAATCTTTTCAATAAATCTTCGGCATCCAACTACTCCTTTCGTGTCCCAAGGAATCATCTGTTCAAATGGCCCCATAAACATCTCATAAAGGCGTAAAGTATCAGCTCCATACTCTTTGATAATTGTATCAGGATTTATAACATTACCTCTTGATTTTGACATCTTTATACCCCCCTCGCCCAAAACCATTCCATGAGAAGTTCTCTTTTTGTAGGGCTCTGATCCAATCGATGTAGGCACGGCTTTAATGTCCCACAAAAATTTGAAAATAAATCTGGAATATAATAAATGCAGAGTCGTATGCTCCATGCCGCCGTTATACCAATCAACCGGCATCCAATATCTGAGCAAAGATTCGTCCGCCATCTTCTTGCTGTTTTTAGGATCCACATATCTCAAATAATACCAGTTTGATCCCGCCCAATTTGGCATAGTATCTGTTTCTCTCTGAGCATCTCCGCCACAATTTGGACACTTAGTTTCAACCCATTTTTTAATCAAAGAGAGAGGTGATTCTCCTGTATCCGTCGGCTGATATTTTTTTATATTAGGCAACTTAACTGGCAGATCCTTTTCTTCAACCGGCTGCCATCCGCATCTCTTGCAATGGATCATAGGAATAGGTTCGCCCCAATAATGCTGTCGCGAAAAAACCCAGTCCCTAAGTTTATAACTTACCTTCGGCTGAGCCAAACCTTTGGACAATAACCATGCTATGATTTTTGGCCTGGCATCTGCAGATTTTAATCCGTCAAACTGCATAGAGTTATAAAGAGTTCCGTCATCCTCAAAACACTCTTCCAGATTTTTAACTTTCTGAGTCAGCAATTCATCATCCGGTCTTATCGATGTGCGCAAAGGTATCCCGTATTTTTTAGCCATCTTAAAGTCCCTCTTGTCGTGAGCATCGGCAAAAACAGCCCCCGCCCCATACTGCTCTAAGACAAAATCGGCCACCCAAACAGGCATTTCTTCATTTGTAGCCGGGTTTCTGACCATAATTCCCTTAAGCTGGACACCGGTTACATCCTTGTCCTGGTTGGTTCTGTCCATATCGGAAATGTTCTTTGACTCTTCCCTATATTTTAAAACCTCATCAATGTTTTCAATTTTGCCTTTATATTTGTCTATAAAACTATGCCCTGGAGATAAAATCAAAAATGTCCCGGAAAATATTGTATCTATTCTGGTTGTAAAAACGTCAATATGTTCTTCAATCCCCTCAACAGAGAATTTGACGGTAGCTCCATGAGATTCCCCTATCCAATCTTTTTGCTGTGTTTTAATTTTTTCCAAATAATCAACTGAGTCTAAATCTTTAATCAATCTTTCGGCGTAATTGGTAATTTTTATCATCCACTGCTCCTTATCCCTTTTCTCAACTTTCGCCCCGCATCTTTCACATTTGCCATCAATAACTTCCTCATTGGCTAAACCAATTTTATCAACCGGACACCAGTTAATAGAAATTTTTGTTTTATAAGCTAACCCATTTTTAAAAAGCTGCACGAAAATCCATTGAGTCCATTTGTAGTATTTTGGATCTGTTGTATCAATTTCTCTTGACCAATCAAAAGACAAGCCCAAATTTTGCATCTGGCTTCTGAAATTATCCGTATTCTTTTTTGTGACAATAGCCGGATGCACTCCCTTTTTAATGGCATAATTTTCAGTGGGCAAACCAAAAGCATCCCAGCCCATTGGGTACAAAACATTATAACCCTGCATCCTCCTTTTGCGGGCAATAATATCAAATGCCGTAAAGCTTCTGCAGTGCCCTACGTGCAGTCCGTCTCCGGACGGGTATGGAAACTCCACCAAAAGGTAAAATTTCTTCTTTTTAGAGCCGTTTTTGGCCTTAAAGGCGCCTAAACCGGCCCATTTTTCCTGCCATTTAGCTTCAATTTTCTTTGGATTGTACTTCATAGCGATATTATCTATATATTAACATCGCATAAATCTATTTGGAAGTCTTGACAATAATCTGCAAAAGGTGGATAATCATGGTGTTGATCATTACCAAGGAGAAAGTTATGAGGATACTAGTCGTAGATGATATGGCCCTAATAGCCGAAGAGGCCGCAGAGTTCCTAAGAAAGTTTCTACCGGGGGACAATGAGGTCCTTGAGGCGTTTAGCGGTGCGAGAGCCATAAAGATACTGAAGCAGAAGCCGGCCGATATCGTCGTGACGGACCAAACAATGCCCGGCATGAACGGCGACGAACTGACCGCCTGGATAAAAGAGCATTCGGAGACAGTAGTGGTCCTGTGGAGCAGCAACAATGAACCTCTCGGGCATAAGGCCGACGCCTTCATGCTCAAAGGAGATACCGACTCTCTCCTCAAGTTCATCGAGAAACTGCGGAAAGAAAAAAAGATAGCGGCATAGCCGCCCAAGGGCAAGAACCCATTCTCATCTGAGAATCCTAAGGGGTTCTTTTTTTATATTTTGAATAATTTTTTGGCGTTATCGGCAGTTGCAGAGGCAATCTCTTCAAAACTTTTTCCCTTTAGATCGGCGATTCTTTGAATAACATGTTTTACAAATATCGGTTCATTGCGGGCATCCTTCCCTTCTGCTATTGGGGTTAAATACGGGCAATCTGTTTCAACTAAAATTTTATCTAATGGAGCTTGTTTTATAACTTCGTCGATATTAAATTTAAAAATAATTCCGTTAATGCCGATATAAAAACCCATACTCATATATTTTTGTGCTTGTTCCCACGTTCCCGTGAAACAATGCACAACTCCATGGATTTTTTGGCCATTGGGATTTTGGGCTTGAGATTTAAGAATGTCTAAAACATCTTCATGGGCCATTCTTACGTGTATTATTACGGGCAGATTTAACTCTTTAGCCAAATCTAACTCTTCTATAAAAACCTTTTTCTGTTTTGCTTTAAATTCTTCAAGCTTAGTGGCAGATTTAGGACGGTAGTAATAATCCAAACCGATCTCGCCGATAGCAACCACTTTTTTTGACTTAGCCAGCTCTTTATATTTCTCTTTATCAAAATCCTGCTCCTTAACTAAAAATTCCCCTTCGTCAGGGTCTGTTTTTATTTTTTGGAATTCAGCTGCTGCATATATAGGATGCAATCCGATGGCGGCATAAACTCCGCTTTCATTTTTCTCAGCCAACTCAACCGCCGACTTGCTTGTCTCGTACTTAGTACCCACATTTATCATCCAAACACCTTGCGCCAAAGTTCTTTTGACAACTTCGTCTCTGTCGTCTTTATAGGCATTAAAATTAACGTGGCTGTGAGTGTCTATAATCATGACTATATAATTCTGGGAAATAAATTTTCTGACTTTTTATTCTTAACTGCTTCTGCAATCATCCCGGAAGTTTTAGGCAAAAACGGTTCCAGTAAAATTCCTATCTCTTTTATTGTAAAGAATAAGTCATTCACAACTTTTGGGTTTTTCGTTTCCCACAATTTTTCTTCATTTATATACTTGTCGCAAAAACTTATCAGCTCCCAGACAAGGGCCAACGCCTCATTAAATTTAAAATCTTCTAAGGACAGCGAATAGCTCTTTTTTATTTCCTTTATCTTGCCAATAACCTTTTTGGTGGGCTTTTCGTCCTTAACCTCTATGCTTTTGGCTATACCTAAAACCCTGGCAACCAGGTTCCCGATTCCGCCGGCTAGGTCAGAATTATACCTTTGCTCAAACTTTTGATAAGTAAAATCTCCATCCTCCGTAGGAACGACTTCTCTTAGTAAATAATATCTCACTGCGTCTGTCCCGTATTTTTTCACTAAATCAAAAGGATTTATGACATTACCCAGACTTTTTGACATCTTTTGACCGTCGGCTGTTATAAATCCATGAATAAATACCTGCTTTGAAGTCGGCAAACCGGCGGATAAAAGCATTGCCTGCCACATAGAAGACTGCTGGCGTAGGTTATCTTTTCCGGCAACTTGAAATCCGGGCCAAAATTCTTTAAACTTCTTTTTGCCCTCCGGCCAGCCAAGACATGAAATATAGTTTACCAAAGCATCAAACCAAACATACATTACATGCTTTGGGTCTCCGGGAACCTCTATCCCCCAGGGCATTTTTTCTTTCAACCTGGAAACACTGAAATCCTCCAAACCCCTTTCCGTAAATTGCTTTATTTCTTTCAGCTTATTTTCCGGTAAAACGAACTTAGGATTTTTTTTATACAAATCCAAAAGCTTTTTTTGATATTTAGAATAGCGAAAAAAATAATTTTCTTCATCTATCATTTCCAGTTCCAGGTTCGGATGTATGGGACATCTGCCGCTTACCAGCTCTGACTCTGTTTTTTCCAGCTCGCATCCTATGCAATACTTTATCTTGTAATTCTTTTTATAAATATCTCCATTTTTATCGCAAAGCTTCCAAAACTCCTGGGCGGCATTCATATGATGCGCATCTGTCGTCCTGATAAAATTGTCATAGCTCAAGTTAAGCGCCTGTTTTAAGTCGTCAAATTTTTTAGCATATATATCACAGTATTTTTGAGGATCTAATTTCTCTTCCTGTGCTTTGCGAAAGATCTTCAAACCGTGCTCATCTGCCCCGGTGTTAAAAAATACGTCATAACCTAAAGAACGGTGGTGACGGGCAATAACATCAGCCTGAATTATTTCCATTGCAAAACCGATGTGCGGGTCAGCATTAACGTAGGGTAATGTTGTTGTTATATAGAATTTCTTGTTTTTGTTAAGCATATTTTGATGTATAATTACTGAAAGGTAATTAGCGTAACGACATAATTACTGAATTATATCACTCTTAAAGCAAACTTCCCATGATTTTGTTCGTACATTTGTTATTCGGGGCTGCCATAGGATCATTGGTAAACAATATCCCCCTGGCTATTATTTTGGCTTTATTGAGCCATTATTTTTTAGATTTTCTGCCCCACATCGAATATAGTATTGCAAACCTAAGGGAAAAGCAATGGGACAAAAAAATGCCCGTTATCCTTAAGGTGGCTGCAGACTTCTGCCTGGGCATCCTGCTAATTTTCTTATTTTCCAAAAATCAGCCTATTCTGTATGTTTACGCGCTTGTTGCCATATTGCCGGACGGCTTCACAATCATACATGGCATTATGCCCAATAAGCTCACTAAGCTTCACAATGAAATACACCCCAAAAGAGTTCACTTTTTAAAAGACAAAAAAATCTCCAAATTTTGGAGAATAACAAGCCAGGCCGTGGCAGTGGCTATTTCAATTATTTTATTGAGATTCTGAAACCTCTTCTTTCTTTTTTTCCAAAAACTCTCTCAAAAACTCGTAGATAATGCCAAAAACCGGAACTGCAAAAATTGTTCCCAGAAACCCGAGTATTTTGGCTCCGATAAGTAAAGATATTAAAACCAAGACTGGTGGCACATCCACCATTTTTTTCATTAAGAGAGGGGTTAAAAGCTTGTTGTCTATTTCCTGTATCAAAAGGACGGCGATCATTACGTATAAAAGAACCATCCAAGATCCGGAGGAAACAGCTATAAAAACAATTAACAAGGCAGTTGTTATCCATGGCCCTATATAGGGAACAAAGTTTAAAATTCCCGATATTAAAGCGAGGATAAAGGCATATTTCACTCCGAATATATAAAATACTATAAAGGAAGCTACTCCCACAAAAACACAGGATATAATTCTGGCGCCAAACCAGCCGGAAATCTTCTTTTGGGCCCTTTCAAATATTGCCGTTATATTTTCTTCGTATTTTTTGGGAGAAAGCAGTGTCAGAAATTTTTCCGGAGCATTATCTTCCAGAGATAGAAAAATAGCTGTCGTCAGAATAAAAGCCGTAGAATACAGCCCTCCGAAAAACGTTGCAACGGCGCTCAAAATACCCTTGGAGCCTTGCGCCAACCCATTAACTAACAGTTGAGTAAAACTATCAAATGTTTGAGCCGTATCTATCCCCATCTGTTGCAACACCGGACTTATTTGTACGAAGTAATCCGGCAAATGCTGTGAGAGCTGCTTAAGCTCTGATATAAAAATTGGAGCCGTAGCATAAATTAAAATTCCCAAGATACCAAAAATCGAAAAATAAACGAGCAAAACCGCTATTACTTTCGGCATCCAAAACTTTCTCAAAAAGTTAATGGCCGGATCCAATAAAACGGATATCGCCAGCGCAAAGAAAAACCAAAGAGCAATCTCTTTGGTCAGGTATATAAAATAGAAAACAAAAATCGCTATAAAAATCTTAACTATTGTCCCCCAAGAAATATCTAAAACCTGCTCTTTCTCCATTTTATAATCTTAGCAATTTTTTAAATTTATCTGCATCTTTCTCTTCTACCGGGCCTATGACGGCAAGATTAAGTTTTTCCGGTACGAATATGTCCTCTGCTACTTTTTTTATATCTTCTACGGAAACTGCATCTATTTTTTTAAACTTCTCCTCCGGAGTCAAAATGTTTTTCTCCAATAACTCCTGCCCTGCATAGAAAGAAGCCCGGCTATCCGAAGAGTCTAAAGATAAAGCTGTTGTTCCTTTTATATAGTCTTTTGCCTTCTGCAACTCTTTCTCTGTGATCTTGTTGTCTCTTAAATCCTTATATTCTTCTAAAATTAATTCTATGGATTTTTCTAAATTTTTATGGTCAATTCCGGCCTGGGTTACTAAATAACCGGTGTCGGTGGAGTTGTCGGCAGAAGTATGTATGGAATATGCAAGGCCGTTTCTTTCCCTAACTTTTATAAAAAGCCTAGAGCTCATATTCCCTCCCAGAATAACCGATAATAGGGCTAAGGCATATCTTCTTTTGTCAAACAGATCATAAGCTCTAACGCCTAAGCAAAAATGCGTCTGGTCTGTTTTTTTATAATGCAATAAAACCTCAGGACCCTTTTGAGATTCTTTTACTTCCAATTTTTGGCCTTCCTGGCTTTTCTTAATATTTTTAAAATAATTTTTTACTTTCTCCTCCATCTCCTCTGCGACTAAGCCTCCGGAAACGCAGACTATCACATTAGAAGAAGAATAGTGAGACTCATAATAATCTACGACTTTTTTCCTGTTAAAACTTAATATGTTCTCTTTCTCCCCTATGGTCATCCAACCGGCGGGTTGATCTCCGTATAAAAGCTTTTCCCAAAGGTCTCCCAAATAAGCGGTTGGTGTGTCCAAATACATATTAACCTCTTCGATTATTACCCCCTTCTCTCTTTCCATTTCTTTTTCATCAAACTTTGAATTCAAAAATATATCAGAGATCCAATCCAATGCGACGTCTGCGCGGGACTTTTCAACTTTTGCATAAAATCCTGTTACCTCTTTTGAGGTAAAAGCGTTATACTCTCCACCGACCATATCTATGGTCTCTGAAATTTTTAAAGTGGTATCTCGCTTCTTTGTTCCCTTAAAAAACATATGCTCTAAAAAATGAGAGATTCCGTTTATATCCTTTGTCTCGTATTTAGAGCCCGTACCAACCAATATCAAAACCGTGATGCTATTGGCATTTTCTATCGGGACTGTGATAATCCTCAAGCCGTTTTCTAAAGTTGTTTTTCTGTATGAATTCATTTTTAACTAAGTTTATTTGTTAAGAAAATTTGTAAATCTTTTATTTTTATCCTTTCCTGCTTCATAGTATCCCTGTCTCTTACCGTAACGTCATCGTTTTCCAAAGTATCAAAATCAACAGTTATACAAAAAGGTGTGCCAATTTCGTCTTGGCTGTAATAACGTTTTCCGATGTTCCCGCGCTCATCGAAAGCAACCGTAAACTCTTTCTTCAAGGCATGATAAACCTCTTGGGCTTTCTTCACCAATTCCGGCTTATTTTTCAAAAGAGGAAATACTGCAACTTTGTATGGCGCCAAATTTGGTTTTAGCTTTAAAACAATTCTTTCTTCTTCCTCTGAATATGCCTGGCATAATACGGCTAAAACTGACCTGTCTACGCCCCAAGTAGGCTCTACAACATGAGGATACAGCTTCTCCCCCGCTTCAACGTTTTCATACGGCGGTTCTTTAAAATGATTCTTCAAATCAAAATCTGTTCTGTAGGCTAATCCATAAAGCTCTTTTCTGCCGAAAGGAAAATCATACTCAAAATCAATTGTTTTTTTAGAATAATGAGCTCTTTCTCCGTCAGGGATATCCAGCTCGTGAATATCTTTTTCCTGCAAGCCCAAAACATCAGTCATCCAAGACCACATCTCCTTTCTCCACATTTCAAAAACATTTTTCCACTCTTCTTCTTTAATAAAATATTCAATCTCCATCTGCTCAAACTCCCTTGTCCGGAAAATGAAGTTTCCGGGGGTTATTTCATTCCTGAATGCCTTACCTATTTGACCGATTCCGAAAGGAAGCTTTCTTCTCGTTGTATCCAAAACATTTTTAAAATCAACGAACATTGCTTGAGCAGTTTCAGGACGGAAATAAACTATGCTGTCGTCGTTCTCAACCGGCCCCAAAAATGTTTTCAACATCAGGTTAAATTGCTTTGGTTCCATTAACTCCCCTTTGCAATCGGGGCAGATATTCTTTTCCAATAAATCTTTTCTGAATCTGTGATGACATTTTTTGCATTCGACTAAGGGATCAGAAAAATTTTCCAGATGCCCCGAAGCCTGCCAAACTTTTGGATTCATTATTAAAGCCGCATCAATTCCAACCATGTCGTCTCTTTGATGCACAAAACGCTCCCACCAGGCACTTTTTATATTATTTTTTAACTCAACTCCCAATGGACCGTAGTCCCACGAGTTTGCCAGTCCTCCATAAATTTCAGATCCCGGAAATATAAAACCCCTCCTTTTGCACAAAGAAACAATTTTGTCTATTAATTCTGATTTCTCTTCTTTTGCCATAATTCTTATTATTTTAAATTTAATTAATATTACCCCCTAAGGGGCTTAAATTCAAGGATTAAAAAAAGACTCATAGAATTGAGTCTCTGCAGGGTTGTTAGGAACTAGCCTGCCTTATGGAGCAAGAATCATTTTGAGCAAAGCCATACGCGCGAAAAGACCGCTATCGACTTGGGCAGTCAAGTAAACCGCGCGTGGATCAGCATCCACTTCGGGGGTGATCTCATCTATGCGAGGCAGAGGATGCATGATGATGGCATCTTTTCTCATCAGATCAAGAATCGTCCTGTCAACGATAAAATAGCCTGAAGCTCTATCGGGAACTGTGCCACATTCCACCTGTGCACGAGTCTGGTATACAACATCAACTTCCGACGCGACCTCGCGCAGATCAAGCAGTTCCTCAAAGGGGGTATCGTGCTTGGCAAGATACTCCTTAACATCATCTTTCATTCTATCGGCAACCGGAGAAACGTAATAAATCATTTTGACCATAAACTTACCGAGGAAGTAGGAAAGCGCCCGGATAGTTCTACCATTTCTTGGGTCGCCACAAAAAGCGATCTTCAATCCATCAATAGATCCGCGGTGCTTAAAAATTGTCCGCAGATCCAACAAAGCTTGCGTAGGATGATCACCGGGATCTCGATCCCCGGCGTTAATGATCGGCGCTCCAGAAACTTCTGCGGCAAACTTTGCCCCAATTTCTTTGTCATACCTGAGTACTATTACATCCGGACGATAGCGATTAATAACCCTGATCGTATCTGCAAGAGTCTCGCCCTTTTTCGCAGATGAGAACTCTCCGGCATTTTCGCTAGCGAACATTACTCTTCCACCCAAGCAATCCATCGCCCTCTCGAAAGACATCCTCGTACGCGTACTGGGCTGATAGAAAAAGGAGACCATCCGTTTGCCTTCGCAAGGGTTGTAGCCCCTGTCCTTGCGCTTGAAGACATCTTCCATATCGTCAACAAGCGGCAAAAAGTGTCGTTCAAGAAATTCCCGACTACACTGCTTGGCAGAGATAAAATGCGGGTACCCATCCCAATAAGTACTATTCATAATTCTTCTCCCATATACTATGTTGACAAAGGACGTATCGGACACATTTTCACTAATTCTACTCTCATAAAAAATGATGTCAATGCCGGTATAACAAAAAATCCGAAAAATTAATTTCGGATTTCTATTTTCCCAAAAATATACTTTAAGTTATTGGACTATTCCGCCGCCCGAGCTGGCAAAATCATCAGGCAAACTCGTGTCCACTCCTGAATCTTGAGAGGAGATCGCCGTATTTGTAAATTGATTTTCCCCGGAAACTTGCACCTGGTTAATAAGAGGCGCCGTTAACCCTTTTTGCGATTTGTCAGGAGTTAAAGATATTTGAAAAGATAATGTTACAGGATCTCCGGTCACTCCTGTACCGGCTTGGATGTCGCCTACAGACCAAACAATTTCCCGGCTGGCTGAATCAAAAGAGAAATTTGACGATTCGTCCTGCGGCATTATCTGACCGGTCAAACTGACGTTGCTTGGCAAAACTGCTTTTACTTTAACATTCTTTGTATCGCTAAAATAATTTTTAATTTCCCAATTTATAGTGTAAGTAGTAGCCTCACCAACTTTTGGCGGAATAGGCCCGCTATTGGAAATGTCTGAACTTTTATAATATCCTTTTTGAGAAATCACCAACCCGGAGCTTACCTTTATTGTAAATTTCTGAGTTATCTGCGAAACATTAACCTCATCAGTAATTGTCGTATTACTCACGTCAGCCCCTGATGGGTTCCAGTCGCTTTTAACCTTAACATCAAAATCCACTTCTCCCTGCTGTTGCACGTCCAGATATTTTAACTGCGACACTTGGGTTTGGTCCCAAACAATCATGTTGTCATTTGGTTGTACTTGCCCCCCATTTTCCGCACGCACAGTAGAAGTATCTAAAGCCGGGCTATCAAGCTTTGCAACCATAAACAAGTTTTCAAAAGGAGTAGAACCGATATTCCTGAAAAATATCTGATAATGAAGAGTCTCTCCGGGCGAAGCAACATATGAGTCAGATCCATTAACCTGCTGAGATATAAATAACAGCGGCTGTATCACCTGTACGGTCACGCTGGTCTGCTTTATAACAATAAAATTCCCACTCTGCCACATCCCAAGCTCTGCGGAAAAGGTTAAGCTTTGGCTGGTGCTTCCGGAAACCTTTCCCGAAATACTTATTCGGCCGCCCTGCGCTTTATTTAAAGTCTGTAATTTCCATTCCGAATTATCTAAAGATGTCGGATCCGCCGAAGTAAAATCAAAACCCGGAGTAGGATCAACTTTCACGCTTAAGTTTTCTAATGGATAATCCACATTAGAAAAATAATTAATCGCATATTGCAAACCCTTCCCCTGCTCAACCTTGCTGGGTAAATCAAAATCCAAGGTTATCGGAGACGCGTCTATCTTAGTTATAAATGTTGTCCTCGATTCGTACGTAGCAGTTATATTTTTCGGCACATAAGTGAGAGAAGCTCTGGCTGTTTTGAGATCTCCATCTTTTCCCAAAAGCCTGGCTTTAAACTTCACGGATTCCTGATCTCCCGGATATATGTCATTGAGATTCTGAATAAGAATTGTTTTTCCGTCCTCCGTTAAAGAATTATCAGGCAATTCGAAGGTAAGCTTTGCCTTCTCCAAAACAAAATTTCCGTTATTTTTATACTGCACGGTATATTCTATCTCGTCTCCTACCTTAGCGGTATCCGGACCTAAAATTTCCAACCTCAGGATTTCCTTTGAAAACAGGCCCGCACGATAATATATAAATGCGGCGAACCCCACAATGACGATTATTAATAAAGTTATAAAAACTATTTTTTTAGACATTCACTTTACGGGCATTAGGCACAATCAGAAAACGATGTACCTGTTGCGGGTTATTAATTTTATATTTGTAAAATTAACCTAAGTAATAATTTTATTATATCACCTGCCCCTACGATGGACAAAAAGAATTAACTGCATTCTGCGAAACTTCTGACAACATTTTTTTAGAGAAAGAATCTATTTTTAACCTGGACAACGTATCCCAATCTTTCGAAAGTATAATTCTTAATATTTTTACTATATCCGGATTTATTTTTTGCGCAAATTTATCCTTTGATAAACATCTTTTGCAGATAACGCCCCCCTCTTCTCCGGAAAAATATATGTCAGATGGTATCAACTTATCTTCACAACCGGCGCACTTCTTAACCTCGGATCTATAGCCCAACGAAGAAAGTACGTTCCAAAGAAAATAATAATATACTAGGGCGTATTCTTTAGCTTTAAGCTCTTTACTGTCCAGCTTTAAAAAAGCCTCATCCAGTAAGTTAAAAATCTCTTTATCTTTCTCTTCACCTCTTATAAAATTATCTAAGATATTGCTTATCCCGTTGGCAACCTTGAACCTTTCACCGTCCTGATAAATATTATTAAACTTCTTTATTATAAGGGCATCTGTAAGCGTTTTCCTTTTCTTGCCTCTGACAAATTCTATCTCCGACATAAAAAAAACGTCTATTCCGCTCCTCAGTTTAGAGGTGGCCTTCCTTATCGCTTTAGCAAAGATATCCAGGCGCCCGAAATCATCGGTAAAAACAGAGAAGATTCTATCCGCATCTCCTCTCTCTTCTTTCTTGAAAATAAATCCTCTTGTTCTGTGCTTTGGGGTCATTTTAATCCTCCTATTTTTTTAAAGAAATTTATTTCTTTCCTTAGTTTAGCGTGTTCCTGGGCATCCTTCGCTCCTAGCATTTTTTGATTAAGTTTCCTTACGCCTCCTTTCAAATCTGTTTTAGAAATATTACTTCCGTAAGCTTGAGGGAAAACCTCCTTTACAAGATTTGCTCTTTCCACCGGGCTCAGGGAAAGCCCTGCCTGCTTCTGCGCCTGCCAAATTTTGGGGTTAACCTTCATCTCATGCTTTAATTTAACCCTGGATATTTCTCCGGATCCTCCAAAAAGCGATCCCCCCTCATTACTTTGTGTCTTCACCGGCTTGCCGGACGCATCAATCTCTTTTTTCCCATAGGTCAAACTCTGCCCATGCAGATCTGAGCTTTTCGGCATCTCTATTTCTCTCTGCCCGGCCTGCTCAACAATTTTCGGCGCGCTTGCCGCCGCTATTACTCCGCAGCTAGGGCTTATCACCCCTCCCGCATTAGCTGTGGTAAAATGTTTCGGCGTCGGGATCTTTATTGCTGCAAATTTATCATCTTCCTGTTTTGCGGTTCTTGAAGGCATTTTTGATTGCATCGTATCCCCTCCCGGCACACCGGCCGGCTTCAGCTTAGAGAGAGCTTCTGCAATCTCTTTTTCGCTCTTTTGCCTTTGGAATTTCTGAGACTTTTTGTCTTCCACTTCAGCCTCTTTTTTATTGCTGCTGAAATTAACGCCGTATCCCGCATCAGCAGTTTTTTGCTTTGGCGCATCATTCAGCGCTTCGACATTTTTTATTTGAGAAGGATTGTTGCCGCCTCCCGGCCGATTAAGTCTGGGCTTTTTTTCTATGTCTAGCAACTGCATAGTTATCCTTTTTGTCACCTTCATTGTTTTTGCGGCAATAAAGATAAAAACTGATAAAAAAATTATAACTATTACTAAAATTACAACCAAAAATAATATATTATCAGGATTAGCAAAATTAATATTCTTTAGTACGGAAAAATCAACGGCCATATAACAGGCAAATTATTTTTTAATTCCCAGCGATACTTTTTGCTCATCTATTATAATCTCCTTTTCCAAATCAGCTTTTATATCTTGTTTGGGACCGATGTAAATATCTCTGCCTCGCGCCTCCTTTAAAATGGCCCCCTTATTGTCTTCAAAAACTTTTATTGCACCAGGTTGGCCGTGAATTAAAATCGAGACCTGGCTGATGGGTTTTAAGCCTAAATCCTTCCTCATGCCCTGCAGCGCCCGCACTAATTCCCTAACCGACCCCTCTTGCCTCAGATCTTCTGTAATATTTGTATCCAGCTTTATTTCTTCTTCAATATTCCCGTCAAAAATAACTTCCTTCACATTCACTTCGTCTTTTATTAAATCCAAAAAGTTTTGCTTGCCTTTAATTTTTGACTTTTGATTTTTAATCTTAAGCGATGAAAGCGGCTGTTTAACTTTTATTCCTTGAGCCGTTCTTCCGGCCAGCGCCAAAGTTACAATGTCTCTGACTTCTTTCATTTGAGACATAAGCTCTTCATCAATCTTTTTGTTTTCATATTTAGGCCAGGGACATAAATGTATGCTTTCTTCGTCATTGTTTTCACGCACTGCCCCGAAAAGATACTCTGCAAAAAATGGCATCGCAGGAGCTATGACTTTAGAGATAGAAAGTAAAACATACCTAAGGGTGGCCAGCGCTTCTGTTTTATCCGAAGACTCATCCTTAAACCTATCCCTGCTTCTTCTAAGATACCAAACCGAAAAGTCGTCGATGAAATCAACCAGCGGACGCGTTGCCAGATCAACCCTATAATTTTCATAGCCCTCTGTCACGTTTTTAATGAGATCATTAAGACGGGATATTATCCACTTATCCAGCGTATTTTTACTTGCGCTTGAAGCCAGCGTTTCATTTTTGTACAGCAGATAAAACTCAAGCACATTAGACATTCTCCCGATATTTTTCTTTGCAATCTCATCCACGCCCTTTTCGGAGAATGAAAGGCTTTCCGCTTGCACGACAGGAGAACTTAACATATAAAAACGCATCGCATCGGCTCCATATTTTTCAATAACTTCCGTCGGATCGGGATAGTTCTTTAATTTTTTAGACATTTTTTTACCGTCTTCGGCCAGCACAATTCCCGTGACAATACAGTGTTTAAATGCCTCCATGCCAAAAAGTGCTCCAACCAACACGTGCTGGTAATAGAACCATGCGCGCGTCTGGTCCTGCGCTTCACCGATAAAATCAGCAGGCACCCTTTTTTTCAAGTTGTTTTTGTTTTCTATCGGATAGTGCAATGTAGCGAATGGGACGGAGCCGGAATCAAACCAGGTATCAAGTACATCAGGTACGCGCCGCGATTCACCTCCGCATTCGCATTTAAATACGACATCATCAACAACGTCTTTGTGCAGATCGCTTACCTTTATCCCGCTTGCACTCTCAAGCTCTGCAGCTGAAGCAAAAACTGCTTCTTTTTTGCATTTTTCACACCTCCAAACCGGAATTGTATTTGCCCAAAAGCGTTGACGGGAAATAGACCAGTCGCGTGCGCCCTGCAACCACTGCCCAAACCTGCCCTCCTTTATATGTTCGGGCGACCATTGTATTTTCTTTGCAGTTCTAAGCAATTTTGATTTTATCTTTTCTACCGCAACAAACCATGAACTTGTAGCATAGTTCAATAACGCGGTGTCGCATCTCCAGCAATGCGGATAACTATGTTCATACTTCTCGGAGCTGAATAAGACATTTTTCTCTTTAAGGAACCTGACTATTTCCAGATCGGCTTCGCGTATTTCTTCCGGCCTATCTTTTGCTCTCGGCTTTAAATCCAACCCTGCGAACTCTCCGGTTTCTTCTTTAAATGTGCCGTCCATTTTTACATGTTGCACAAAAGGAAGATTCTCTTTTTTCCCCAACATCATATCATCAGATCCAAATGCGGGTGCAATGTGCACGATTCCGGTGCCTTCATCTGTGTTTACAAAATCAGCGGCATAAACTTTCCAACCCCTTTCTCTGTTTTTTAAACTCTCACTTTTGGCATAATAACTAAATAGGGGTTCGTATTCTAGGCCAACCAAATCTTTGCCTAAAATATTTTCCGTAATTTTATATGGATTTTCTTTTAAAACATCCTTTAATTTACCTTCAGCCAAAATATATTTTTCATTTTGAGACTCAACCGAAACATAATTTATTGCTGCCCCAACGGCCAAAGCGACATTGCCGGGCAACGTCCAAGGAGTTGTCGTCCACGCCAATAAATAAGTATTTTCCGGCAAACCGCTCTTCTCGGGATTTTTTACCTTGAATTTTACGGTTGCTGATAAGTCTTTAACATTTTTATATCCTTCTGCGACTTCACCTTGGCTTAACGTGGTTTCGCATCGCGGACAAATATGCATAGACCTGTAATCCTCGTAGATAAGCCCCTTCTTGTATAATTCCTTAAATGCCCACCATTCCGACTGCATATATTCAAAATCCATTGTGCGGTATGGATGCGCCATGTCTGCCCATCGGCCAAAACGAGGTATTATCCTCTCCCATTCGTGTATAAAAGTAAAAATTTGGTCTCTGCAAAGATCATTAAATTTTTTCACGCCCATGGCCACAATATCTTTTTTTGATTTTGTACCAAGCTCTTTTTCAACAATGTTTTCAATCGGCAAGCCATGACAATCCCACCCCCACTGCCTCTCAACATAAAAACCCTGCATCGTTTTATAGCGCGGGATCGCGTCTTTAATCACGCTTTGAAGTAAGTGCCCATAGTGCGGGGTTCCCGTAGCAAAAGGAGGGCCGTCATAGAAAACAAAAGCTTTGCGCTTTTTATTCTTCTCAAGCGTTTTTTCAAAAATTTTCCTGTCCTGCCAAAACTTCAGTATCTCTTCTTCTTTTTTTGGAAAATTATATGCCATAAGTTTGAGTATAGCGGAGATATATTAATTTAATTCTCTGATTTCCCCCTTATGTATCCTTTTTTCCAAAGGGAAATGTTCAATAGTTTGCTTTAGGGTAAATCCCATAACTTTTGCCTGCAATAATGTCAGCGGGCCGTCATGGCTGACTATCAGAATGTTTCTTTCTTTATATTTTTTATTCACCTCCTTTAAAAAACTTTCCATTCTTTGCAGGATTTCCGCGTATGTTTCTCCTTTCGGCGGTCGCTGTTTTATTCTTTCTTCTTCTGTTTTGAAATGTTTCCACATTTTTTCCAGAGACCCGTTATTAAAAATGCCGAAATTAATTTCTCTGAGCCTTTTATCAAACTTAGGCTTTACATCAAAAATTTTAGCCGCTATCTCAGACGTCTGTTTGGTTCTCAGCAGGTCTGAGGAAAAAATCAGGTCTATTGTTTGCCCGCTTAAATCTAATTTAGTTTTTAGCTTCTCCGCCGACTCCCTGACAATTTCCTCGCCCAATATCGTAAGCGGGTTTTTAAATTTTTCCGGCCAGCAGGAACAAACCGCTCTCACATTTGAGATTGCCTGTCCGTGCCGCATTATATAATATTTATTATTAAGCTTCATCGGTTACATTTTGTTTAAAGTTTCTATCCCAAGCATCCACATTCCGTTCTTCATAACTGTAGAAAATGCGTTTGTCAGGGCGACCCTGTAAGAAGAACCTTTGTCTTTTTTATCTACAATTTTGTTTTTTGCATAATAGCCATTAAATTTTCCCGCTAAATCAGTAAGATATAAAACCAAAAGGTGAGGCTCATAACTTTTTTGCGCTTCTGATATTATTTCCGGGAAATAAGATATCGCCTTTTCCAGTTCCGTAATTTCCGCCGGCACATTTTTAAAAGACGGTTTTATGCCTTCCGCTTTAGCCTTCCTTAAAATTGAAACTGCTCTCGTATATGAATATTGCAAATAAGGCCCGGAATCACCCTCAAAAGAAATAGACTTATCAAAGTCATAAACAATATCCGATCCGATTGATTGCTTCAAAATTGAATATCTTATCGCACCTATCGCAACAACTTCTGAGACTTCCAGTTTTTCCTTATTCGACAATTCTCTGTCCTTAATCTTCTGCTCCACTAATTCTTCAACGCGCCCGATCAACGATTCCCCGCTTATAACCTTCCCTGTCCTGGAAGACATTTTTCCCTCCGGTAAACGCAACATCCCGTGCCCGATATGTTTTGTTTTTTCTGCTAACTTTGGCGCAACCTTATCCATCGCACAAAGCATCACTTTAAAATAATCATTCACTTCATTTCCGGTCACAATAACAGACTGGTCATAGGCATATTTTTTATACTTTATTTCCGCCAATCCCAAATCTTTCGCCTCATAGGTCGGCAACCCTTCAGAGTTAATAAAAACTCTGGTATGAAGCCCGTATTTTTCACCCTTGAAAATAACTGCCCCATTTTCCCCTTTTTCAAAAGTTCCCGCCTTTAACCCTTTTTCAACAATTTTTTTACCTAAATCAAAAACTTGGCTTTCAAAAATAAAATAATTAAATTTTGTTCCGAGCTTTTTATAAAGCCGATCGAAATGTTCCAACGACCACTTCTTTCCTTTCTCATAAAATTTATTTACTTCCTTGTCAGACTTCTCAAAAATCTTTTTGTTTAGTAACGCAATTTCTTTTTTAACAGTTTCATCGCTTTCATATTTTTCTGAACCGAGAACATACGAGGCGCTTAAAAATTTTATCTTTTCTGACAGAGAGGCCGAGTCTCTTGGGAAGTCTTTTTTGTTTTGCAAAATACCCCACACTGCTTTTGCCACACCCATCCCCACATCAGATTGGTAACAAACTCTTTTAACTTTTGCCCCCTGAAACTCAAAAATTCTGGACAAAGATTCTCCGACGGCATTGCTCATTAAATGCCCTATATGAAACTCTTTTAAAATATTAGGATCTGTATAATCAATAATAACTTTTTTATTTTTCAGGGTATTTCCTCTTCCATAGCTGCTGTCCACGCTTCTCAATGTATCAATAAAAAATTTGTCTGAAATAAAAAAATTAATAAATCCCGGACCGGCAACCTTTATGTCTTTGAATATATCTGACGCAATCTTATCCTTTATTAGATTAGCTGTTTCCATCGGGTTCTTCCCGATTTTTTTAGCTAAAACTAAAGCTACATTCGTCGAGTAGTCTCCAAATTTTTTATCTGATGGGACCTCAATCGAAAAATCAGGAGTTTCGCCCAACTCTCTAACCGCTTTCTCAATTATTTTTTTTAACTCTTCTTTCATTTTCTAGCTTATTGTTGTTCCAATAAACGGTTTATTGTTAAAAAAGTCTTCCAATCTGTCTAAATTTTTTCCGTTAACCATTATAACCTTCAGCTTCAATTTTGAAGCCAATTTTGAGGCTATAGGATCAAAAGGTGCCGACTTCCCCGGAGACCATTCATCCCCCACAATCCTTTCAAAGCTCTTCCAGTCAATTTCTTTCAACGGCTTGGCGTCAGGAAATTGACCTGGATCTTTATCAAATACATAATCAATATTTGTTAAATTGATTATAGTTTTTATGCCGTGATTTTTTGCAATTAAAACGGCGTCATAATCAGTTGACCATCCCGGCTTCCATCCCGCTCCAACAACGACATCCTTGCTAGTTTTCACTTTTTTATTCGGGTCTGTAATAATTTTAGGATAGCAACTGCTTTCAAACATCTGTTTTATAATTTCCGCATTCAATCTTGTAACATTAATTCCAACCCAATCCCTGTCATTGCTTTTTGCGCCAAATTCCAAAAGTGCCTTTTGATAAATCCTGGCTATTTTGCCTCCGCCCACTATGATAAAGAATCTCTTTTGGGGCAGATATTTTTGGAGGATATGCTTGAAACTTTTTAAAAAGCTTATATCAATTTCACCAGGAGCCACCAACGAACCGCCTAAAGATATTATGATTGTTTCTTTTGTCATGTTATTTAGAAATTTTAGCATATATACGGGTAAAATTAAACCCCGATAAGCCTACGGGGCATGGATTTTATGCAAAAAAAATGCCCTGGAAACAACACCTTTTTAAATGTTGATTCCAAGGACCTTGGAATTCCGGTCAGGGAATCTTGAATTTCGAAACTGCACTGACGTGGTCGGAGCGGAAAACCCCTTTGAGGGTGCGGCAATGCACACTCCAGACACCCGGAGCATCACGACGCAGGAAAGTGATCATCCGGTCCGCTTCTTCGGTCCGAATGACATCTCCGGGAAAGTCGATATATGTCAGCTGGGTATGGTCATATATCTTTTCGAGCACACTGTCGGCCTTGTTTTGGCACAACCTAAGGTCTTCCAGAAGGCCGGCGCAGACAGTAGAGCCGAAAATAGGACGACCCATCTTTCTTAGATAGTTGAGACGGTCTTCTCCGTTAGTCCCGCCTGCTCGACCTCCCACAAACTCCACCCGCTCGAAATCCACCTGTTGTAGGGCCAACGATATCTGGTCTCGCTCCTCATCCCCCTGAAGGCCGTCGCCATTGCTGGGGCCTTTCCAAAAAGCCCAGCCCGTTACAACTTGCCCTGGATAATATGGGGCGCAGGCGACTTTGAGGCCCGACAAAATGAAGCGGGCGTCGTTCGCCAGAAACATAACGAACTGTTTGGCGAATAACTTACGGTCGCGCATGAGCAGGAACTCAGCGGTTTTGCCGGACACGCAGTCGTACTTGACTTCTCCCATCACAAACGCTTTCAACAGGGAGGACAGGATGTCCATTAACTGCGATAGCGTCATTTTTTCCGATACCATAATGCCTTCTCTTCCTTTTTCCTCTGCAACGGCGACTACAGTCATCTGCTGCCAAGCAAATGATTTCGCCGCAATCGTGACTTTTTGCCACACCAGGAAGCTGTCTGCTCGCAAACCTCTTTCTGGTATGGCAAAACCGAATATTTAAAATTATAAAAGTTCTATCTTGTTGAGCCTGGATTATATCATGCTAAGTATCTATTGTCAATAGTAATTTTCCATGCTAATATGATACTATAATAAAACGCATGAAAATTTACAGCGAAAATAAAAAAGCCCTATTTGACTATGAGGTCCTGGAAACGTTTGAGGCAGGGCTGGTTTTGTTTGGACAAGAGGTAAAATCAATAAAAACGGGGCACATAAATCTATCTGCGTCTTATATAAGCATGGCCAGCGGAGAGCCGTTTTTAGTGGGCGTAAAGGTACCCCCCTATCAGCCAAACAATGCCGGAGCAGGATATAATGACGAAAGGCCCAGAAAGATTCTTTTAAACAAAAAAGAGATAGATTATCTGGCGGGAAAGTCAAAAGAGAAGGGTTTTTCCCTCATACCCTTGAAAGTTTACGATAAGAATGGTAGAATAAAACTCGAATTCGGATTAGCTAAGGGAAAGAAAAAATACGATAAAAAAGAGAAAATTAAGAAGAGAGACGTAGAGAGAGAAACTAATCGCGAATTAGCAGATTAACAGGCACATGGGAGTGCATGTTTCGATGGATAGTTCTTTTAAGCAAGGCAAGTTGAGCTTTCTCGGAGCTCATTAATATCTGGGAAAAAACATAATTGCTACTAATTTATTTAATAGACAACCAGCGTTAGCATTAGCTTAATGCTGCATCTCTACCGTTGACTCCTAATAAACGGACCAGGGGTGTTATATTATTAGGATAGACAATCCGACTCTCCGGCCTATTGTCGAAACAAAGGAGATAAGGCGCTAAAAATTTTGTTAATTCTTTATTTGGCGTTCGAACAAAAAAATTAACTAAACTTGTAGAATTACTTTTAAAAGCTTTCCAGACGCGAGTTCAATCTCGCCACTTCCACAATAAAAATCTAAATACAAAACCATCGATAAGACATTAATCAACAATTTTATAAGGGCTAAAGAGGTGAGAGTAATTTCAGAAACCGGCGAACAGCTCGGAGTTATGAATATATTCCAGGCAATTGATTTAGCAAAATCAAAGGGATTAGACCTGATACAGGTTACGGAAAAAGTTGATCCCCCGGTCTGCAGAATCGGAGATTACGGAAAATATCTTTACCAGCAACAGAAGAAAGAAAAGAAGATAGCCAAACCCAGAGGAGGCGAACTGAAAGAAATAAGGCTCACCTTTAATATTTCACCGCACGATATGGAAACCAGGGCTAACCAGGCCAAAAAGTTTCTGGACGAAGGGAATAAGATAAAAATCAACATGTCGCTGAGAGGCAGAGAAAAGGCAATGGGACAATTTGCAACTGACAAGGTAAAATTATTTTTAGAAAATTTAAATTCATTAATACCAATTAAAACTGAAAGAGAGTTAAAGCGTGAGCCCAGAGGTTTCACTATGATAGTCTCTAAACAGTAATAAAAAATATGAATAAAACAAGAAAAGCTTTAGTGAAAAGGTTTAAAATAACCAAGAACGGCAAAATCCTGAGAAGGGTAACCGGCCAAAACCACTACAGATCAAAGAAAACAGGAGAACAGAGGAGAAAAGGTCGCAAATGGGTTCCTCTCGCAAAATCAGAAGCGCAAAGACTCAAGAAATTTTTAACAAAATAATTTATTTATAAACAGACATGTCAAGGATAAAAAGAGCCGTACAAGCCCGCAAACACAGAAAGCATTTGATGAAACATGCTAAGGGTTTCAGCTACGGAAGAAAATCAAAATTTAAATTAGCAAAAGACGCATTAAGGCACGCTTGGACCTATGCATACAGAGACAGAAAGGTAAAAAAGAGAACTTTCAGAAACCTCTGGAATTTACAAATAAACGCACTCGCCCGCCAAAACGGAATCACATACAGCAAATTTATAGCTGCCTTAAAGAAAAGCAAAATCGAATTAGACAGAAAGGTTTTGTCAGAATTAGCAAATTCACACCCTGAGGTATTTATAAAAATTGTTGAAGAAGTAAAAAGTAAATAAACAAAAAAAGACCGCGACCAACCTGGTTGCGGTTTTTGTTTTTACTGTTTTTCACTGGGCGGAGGCACCGGATACTCTCCGGTGAAACATCCCCAGCAGAAATCGTCAGGGTTGAGTCCAAGAGCCGTAGGAACCTGTCTCAGCTCCTCGATACTCAAGTACTCAAGAGAGTCTGCATGTATGACCTCACTACATATTTGGCTTGGAGTCATATGAGATGCAATCAGATCTTGTTTTCTATGGGTATCTATTCCCAGATGACAACAGTGGCGTACGGGAGGAGAGCAAATTCTCAAATGAACAGCTCGCGCAAGACCGTGTTCCCTGGCCATTTTAACTGCCTTCGGCGCAACTGATGCCCTAAAAAGAGAATCTTCGAGCAAGACCATATCTTTCCCTGCCATAACGTCTGGATTGGCCTGAAGGGGCTGTTGTTTGCCTCTGTCGACTTCTCTACCCTTCATGAAGGTCCTATTGCCACCAAGATTATAGCGGTTTTTTACAAACCCGTCACCGTTAGCGATTCCGGAAACAGATGAAAATCCGCGGTCATAACCTCTTCCAGACTCTGGAATGGGCGAAACCATATCAGCATCAACTGGATGGTTTCTGGCAGATATCTCCCCGGCCATTACGCGAAAAGCATAGGCACTAACTCCGCAATGGCGAGAAGCTGGGTTCATAGAATATATAAGTTCACATATGCAGTATGCTTTTTTTGTCTTCTCGGTCCATTTTTTAGACATCTCAATGCCATCCGCCCCCAACACAACAAGTTCGCCGATGCCAACATCCCTAACAAATCTTGTCGCCTCCAGGTTGGGAAAGACACTGCTTTCAGAAGCAAAGATATAGCTGTCACTATCAGCACCTTCTCCATGCTTCTTTATGATGCAAAGTGGTCTATTCCAATTTTGATCCCTGACTCCATATAACTTATTACCGTACAGGATAACCAAAGAGAATGAACCCTTACCTTCAATTTTCTTTAAAACATCTACAAGGGCCTCTAAAAAATCCTCTTTTTCAGAAGTTGAAAGCAGGGCCGCAATTACTTCTGTGTCAGAATTCTCCGATATAAATGTGTAGTCAGCCTGCTTAGCTTGTTCCTTCAAGCCACTAATCATCTCCTTAACCAGGTTACCATTATGGGAAATGGCTCCCGTTTGGCCACGAAAAATAAAAGGAACGGGTTGCCTAGTTTTTGGCTGCTCTTTTTCGTCGCCGCTACCCACAGTAGAGTAAAGGCAATGCATAATACATGCCGACCCTACAAGCTTCGACCACTCTTCTTGGTCTCGGCTGCCGAAAACTTCAGAGACCTTGCCATCTCCATATCGGTAGTTTATTGTTTTTCCATCGAAGACAGCCGCCCCACAAGCCTGCTCACCCCTGTTGTTCTCTGCATTGAGCAAAATTATTGCGTCACCAATTACATCTCGTCCTCTGCTTATTATTCCAAGTACTCCGCACATAAGACACCTCTTTTATGGATTAAAAGTTTTCAACGAGCGGACTAACAGCTTCTTGTTAACACATGTATATCAATAAGTAAACAAAAAGCGCCTTCGCGCTAATTTACTGAATGCAGATTATACCCCAGACTTTAATACAAAATCATTTGCTTCTTTCAAGAGTTTTTTGGAGTTTTTAAATGTTGTTTTGGCTATGGCTTCCTCTATCGGCAACCACACAAAGCCGGTGTGTTCGGAGGAAATTTTAACATCCTTTGTCTTTGTTTCTGCAATAAAGAATGCCACCAGCTTAAACACCCAGGGCGTTTTCCCGCTCCTCCTGTCCTCTTCCGAAACATTTTCTTTATACTGCCTGAAAAAATATTTTATATATTTTTTGTACCCTGGCAGAATCTTAAGATCTTTTATCCCGGTTTCTTCGGCCGCTTCTCTTTTCAGCGTTTCTTCCTCAGTCTCTTTCCCCTCAATGTGACCCTTTGGAAATTCCCAGTGCCCTGAAGGATAATGCAAAAGCAGATAATAAATATTACCCGCCTCTTTTCTAAAAATTATTGCCCCGGCTGATTTTTCTTTAGGCATGTTTTCCTATTTAAAATATTCTAATAATTTTTCCGCTGAATTTGTATTTATAATATCTGCCTTTTCCGCCCATCCGCGCCTAGCCTGCCCTATTCCGTATTCCATTAGATACAACTGCTCTTTTTGGTGACTGTCTGTATTAATTATCATTTTTATACCATGAGCTTTTGTCCTTCTTATATTAAACCCATTCAAATCCAGCCTGTAGGGAGAAGAATTTATCTCTAAGATTGTCCCCGTATTTTTAGCAACTTCTAATATTTTGTCGAAATCCATCTGATATTCATCTCTGCGCCCTATCAGCCGTCCTGTCGGGTGGGCGATAATATCTATGTTTGGATTTTGCATAGCCTTAACTATCCTTGCGGTCATTTCCTTCTCCGGCATCTTCAACAAAGAGTGCACTCCGGCAATAACGTAATCTAATTTTTCTAAAACTTCGTCTTTTATATCAACCGATCCGTCTTCTAAAATATTTGTTTCGCATCCATGCAATATACGAAAATTTATATTTTTGTCTTTGAACCCCAAGTTTAGCTTAGCTATTTTTTCGTGCTGTTTTAAAATCTGCTTTTCATTCAACCCTCCTTCGATTGTTAGAAATTTTGTATGATCGGAAATACCAATATACTCATATCCTAGCTCGATAGCTTTTTGGCACATTTCTTCTATGGAATTTCTTCCGTGGGATTTTGCTTCAAAATCTGTATGGCAATGCAAATCTCCCTTTATATCTTTTTGCTCTATTAAAATGGGCAATAGTCCTTCCTGAGCGGCTTTAATTTCTCCGTCATCCTCGCGCATTTCCGGAGCAATTAACGGGAGGCCTATCGTCGCATAAACGTCCGACTCTGTCTTTCCGGCGATCATTTTGTCTCCTTTAAAAATTCCATATTCATTCAACTTCAACCCCTTCTCAATGGCAATTTTCCTTGTAGCGATATTATGCTCTTTAGATCCCGTAAAATATTGCAAAGCAGACCCGAAGCTTTTCTCTGCCACCATTCTTAAATCTATATCGAACCCTTCCTTAAACCTTACCGAGCATTTAGTCAGCCCTTCAGCCCAAATCTTTTCCACTTCAGGAAATGACACAAAAAATTCAGCTGTTTTTTTAGGCTCGTCGGAGGCGACTAAAATATCAATGTCGCCAATCGTTTCTTTTTGTCTTCGAACAGATCCGGCAACACTGATTTCTTTTACTTCTCCCCTTCCCTTTAACCTTTCAATGACCTCTTTGACTGTCGGCATAATTTCTCCCAATAAAAATCTACCTTTGCTTTGCTTTAAAAATTCCAATCCCTGTAAAATGTTTTTTTCTGTCTTTTCTCCAAATCCAAAGAGGGGGGCTATTTTGTGAGCCTTCACTGCCTTCTCCAAATCTTTCAGATTTTTAACTCCCAGCTTCTGATAAAGGACTTTTATTTTTTTAGGGCCTAATCCTTCAACCTTAAGCAATTCTTCTATTTTAAACGGCAATTTTTTCTTCAGCCTCTCCAAATCTTTTACTCTTCCGTTCTTCAAGTATTCTTCAATCGCCCCGGCGATGCCTTCTCCGACTCCGGGTATTTCCTGTAAAGCTTTAATGCCGCCGTTCCTGTATATTTCGCCGACATCTTCCCTTAAACTATCCAAAGAAAGCGCGGCCTTCCTATATGCATACGGCTTAAAACTCACACCATCTATTTCCAGATAGTTTGCCATCTCAAAAAATATTTTGGACAGTTCCTGGTTTTTCATTTTTTTATTCGCTCTCCTCAGCCTCAAAGACATCTTTGCTTAACGGAAACTTATGTATCCCCCTCGGGACTTTCGGCTGCATATCGTCACGGACAAAAAATATAAAGACTGCCGACAATATTGTGAATACTCCCGTTAAGACAAAAATCAGCTGAAAACCCCAGTTTCCTACAACAATACCTCCGATTGCTCCTGTAATGCCCGCACCCAATCCCAACATCGTACTGTCGAGACCGCTTTCAAAAGCCTCCTTGCCTTTGTCTGTATGCCTTATGAATATTGCATATGACGAGGGTACAACCATAGCCATTCCAACGGCGTGCAAAGCTTCCAACGCATACACGTGCCAAGGCAGACTGGCAATTAAGAAGCCGAAAGGAACTAATCCCGTGATGACCGTGCCTATTATATAGAACCAAAAATCGTCTATTTCTCCGTGGTTCTTATCCAAATAATTTCCTATCGGTATCTGCAAAATTGATTTTATTATCCAATAATAAAACATCGCGAATCCTGCTATTTTTGTACCCTCGGCCAAGTTTCCTATAGCGATATTTTGTAAAATAAATATTGAAAAAACCGGACCGAGCAAACCCCAGGCCGAGTTTATAAAAAGATCCCAGTAAATATAAGCCTTAATAACGCTGTTTACTCCTTTAAACATATCTTTATGAATTATTTTTATTAACTTATTGTAGTTATAAATAAAAGAAAAGTAAATGGAACGCATAAACAGAAAATAAAAAAGCCCCAAGGGAGGGGCTTTTTCTATTATATGTTTTTACTAGCTGATTTCGTATTTTATACCTTTTATTTTATATGTGATGTTGGCCGGCGAAGAAACAACCACCGCATCCCCTATTTTATGCCCCAAAAGAGCCTTGCCTACCGGAGATTCATTACTTATTTTCCCAAGGGCTGGATTTGCTTCAAGCGTGCCGACAATGACAAAATCCGCTTTTTGTCCGCCTACATCTATTTTAACTTTAGCTCCGACTCCGACAGTTCCCATCCTGTCCTTGGCCGGTTTCTTTATCAGTTCGTGATGTTCTATGATATTTTTCAACTCATCAATCCTGGACCTCAAGAAACCGATGTCTTCCTGAAAACTTACAAATTCAGGATTTAAATCTTCCGATTCCAAAATTTTAGGCGCTTCCTCCCCTAAAGACTTTTTGTGCTCAAAAGCCGATAATTCTTCGTACTCCTTATTAAGTTCCTGCAGTTTGCCTTTAGTTATATAGAAAATTTGTCCGTCCATGGCTGTTTATTTATTAAATTATATTACCGCAGCCTCTCTATAACCGATTATAGTAATATATTCCCATAGGCTCTAAATGTCAACACTGGACAAAACATTAAAATACTATCTGATTTTGTCAGCATCGTCTCTTTAAGGCATTTTCCCCACGCTACCAGACATTTCTTTTTTATCAGAGAAAATTTTTATTTTCCCGTAAACTCCGTCGTACCCCGGCTCAATGAAAACCTCTCCCTTGCGTGCTTTTATAACTCCCTTGGCAATCTCCGATGATGACCACTTTTTTATATCTTCTTCTTTTGCCTCCAGCAGTATAGTCAGCTCATTGCTCAGGTTTTTCATTAAAATATCGTAGTATTTTAAAACCGCCTTCGATATTACAGAAACTCCGATAGCCTCGGCGATTATCTCGTTTAACGGGATTAAGCTCTTAAATGGAATTGCATTTTTAGGCACAAACCCCGCCGGTCTGTCAGCCAATTCTTCGACTCTGTTCAGTACGCCGATTACTAATGGTTTGCCGCACTTCGGACAAATATTATTATATTTTTTGGACTGCTGCGGAGTTAAACTTAAATTACAACCCCGATGGCCGTCATAATGATACTTTCCTTCTTCGGGAAAAAATTCAATAGTATACAGAAAACTTTTTTTGCTTTTTACCTTTAGAGCTCCGGCGATCCCTTCATAACTAAGCTCTGTATCAAAAACGTTTGCCTCTCTTCCAATTTTAGCGAGAGAATGAGCATCGCTGTTAGAGATCAAATTAACTTTATCCAGCTGAGACAGGCGCCAATTCATTGCAGGGTCAGAAGATAGGCCCGTCTCAATGGCATAAATATGTTTTGTATACTCTTCAAAGCACTCCTCTAGGGAATCAAACCCGGATTTTGATCCGAAAACAGAAAACCACGGCGTCCAGGCATGAGCAGGCACCACTAAGCAATCTTTATCTGCTTCTAGGACAATCCTAACCAGGTCCTTCGCATCCAGTCCTAAAATCGGCCTGCCGTCGGCTTTCAGATTTCCTATCTGACCCAGTTTTTCATTTATTTTTTCAACAGCACTAATAGATGGCGCGAAAACTATAATATGCACCTTCCTGACCTTGCCACCCTTAGAATATATGCAGCTTATCTCTGCCGTTAAAATAAATCTTGTTATCGAGTCAGAGCCACGTATTTTAAAAAGTCCGGCTTCGGCCGGATCCAACTCTTTTTTTATGCTTTCAAACCATTTTGGATGAGTAAAATCCCCGGTTCCCAAAACCTTTATACCCTTGATGGTTGCCCACCGGTCCAGATTGGCCAAATCCATAAGAGGAGATACGGCCCTTGAATATTTTGAATGTATGTGAAAATCTGCTGCAAACTTCATAACTTGTCAGAGATTAATCCTCCCTGATAATTGAGCTTATAAATGTTTTTAGCCTCCAAATAAATTTTTTCTTCTCCTAAAAATCCCTCGAGGTTTCCCTGACCCTGATCCTGATACTTCAATTCCCGCCTCTCGTATTCGCAAGCTCCTCCGAAACGGCAATTTTCAGACAGCTTAAATAACGCTTCCTTTAAAAAAATTGTTTCAAGTTTGCCGATTGTATTACCGATATAATTCATTCCCCAAACCGGCTTTGATTCCTGATATACTATTTCCTGACCTATAAAATTTTTACTTCCTAAAAAATAAATATCTCTGTAAAAATAGTCTCCTCTTTGAAATTCCAGCTGTATCGACTCCAAAAGCCGCGGGTTATCGGTAGGAGTATTATTCGCCGCATAAGTATTTCTACGCGCCTCCGCTAAAAAATCCTTAAGGTTGTCTAAATTCATTTTATTTTTTTCTTCAGACAATCCCTCAATACCCGTATCCCTAAAATCAAATTTACCTCCCTTTTCGAGCGCTTCTAAAATAATTTTTCCTAGCCCCTTTGTCCCAACTATAAATTTTGAATATTTGCTTTTAACTTTTACGTCCAGCGACGCCTCAAACCTTAAAACATTATTCCCGTCCGGTGATTTAATAACATCCGCGATATCCCTGAATTGCAGGGATGGAATAAGCCAGACATAATCTCCTACTTTTTGCGTAACTTCGTTGAAATAAACGAAAAGTAAAAAAAATCTCTGCTCGCTCTTAAAATCCCCCTGAGAGAAATCCTTTATAAAGCTACCTTCCTTGGCGGGACCAACAAAGCTGTTTACCTGAAAATATATTTCTTTCCCCTTATATTCCCCTCTTTTCTCTACCGACAGATCGGCGCCAAGATTATTTTTTTCCGGCTTGAAAATTATCAAACGGCCGGCAACTCCTGAGTTTATGCAATCAATAACCTTATCTTCAATTTCTTCTTGTATGTTATCTGCCATTTTAATTAAAATTACTGCCTTAGGACAATGCCCGGGCATAATGTTTTATTTATTATTAAACTCTATATTTTATAAACTTTGTACCCTTCGTGAACTTTTTCATCCACCTTCATCCCCACAGAATCACCCTTTTTAGCCATTTTCACTTCTTCGTGCTCGATCTGCATGGAGGTTACCGTTTGCTCAAAATCAGTCTCCTGCCCTCCCATAATTCTAATAGTCTCTCCAATTTTTAACGTAGATATTAAATCAATGACCGCCACTTCAATATTAGAGAAGTAGTGGGCTATTCTGCCGATCAATTTTCCTTCAGAATTTACCTTATTTTTTTTAGTTTTTAAAACCTTCTTAGAACTTTTTGGTTTTGCCTTACGGATAACTTTTTTTACCATTTTTTTAACGACTTTTTTTACTTTCTTTTTTACTTTAGCCATATTTTGTATTTTTATTTAATATAACCTTTTGCTTTATCCTATCAAAGAAAGGAGGTTTGGGCAATCAAAAAAAACACCAGGGCAAACCTGCTGTCTTTTTGGGAGGGGGTTAATAGCTTGCAACGACGTTGGTCTATTTCTCGAGCCTGATTTCGGACAACGAAGTCAGGTATATACTTTAACCTACTTCGCTGCAAGCTATCTTGTCCTTCTGAACCCCCTCATAACTTATTATTTTACTCCAAAGCTAGTTAATGTCAAAACTATGATTTTAAGACAACAAATTGACATTTCGATTGCTACGAGTAAAATTAAAATAACCTGGTATGCCTTGGCATTATTGCGCGGAGAGAAGGAGGTCAGTTAAAACCATCGGCGATATCGTTGATGTTAAATTCTCCCCATGCGGCCAAGAAATGCTGGCAACCCTGAAACCAAGAAGGAAGCAGGCACATGAAGACGCAGAAAAAGACAGCGATGACGGCTCGCGCCAAGCTCGATTGCAACAGCGCGCGCCAGATGAAGGCCACGTTCAAGCCCAAAGCTGCCGGCTGAAGACGCGGCTGGTTGGTCGGCCGTCTTATGGCGGCCATTCTGAGCGGGCTGCTCGCTCGGCGAGCATGCTTAACGAGCAGTCCCGCTCGTCTCTCTTAGTTGATCCTTTACAACACACCCAACTATTGCACCCAAGTGGGCAACAGATTCGAAAGAAACAAAAAGCGAGACCCGTGTCTCGCCCTTTTTTTATAAAAATTTATTATATCTTCACCCGAGAAAATCTGGTAAACCCGGAACACTGAACAATTTCAATGCCCTTTTTTTCCAACTCATCCATAAGCAGGTTAACTCCCAAGGAATCAGAAGAAATGTGTCCGGCTATAACAACGCTGATATGAGCGGCCTCCGCCTCTTTCTTGTGCTCCTCCGAGATATGCATACCTATTACAGTTCCTATGCCGACTTGAGCCATCTTTTCCCAAAGCTTTGAAGAACCCTCTGTCCCGCCGGTGATTTCGGTCAATGCGATTTTCCCGCACCGATTTTCCGGAGACCCGACAAAAATCTTTGGCCCAACCCCAATCTTCATCGCTTCTTTGTATTCAGGAATTTCTTTAAGAATGCTTATGAGATCGCCGACTCTCTCAGGATTTTTCTGCTCTATAAAATTCTTTAAAAATTTGGCGGCCAGATTATCGCAAGGAGTATGAGAGTTCATCAAGCTAACTTTCATCAGCTTAGCTGCGTCAACGGTCCGTTGATGATTTGAAGAATTAACACCTCTGGAAACTTCCGATATCCTCTCTTTCATTAATGCCTCTGCGACATTGATAGGTACTCCGTAATAGTTATAAACATCCGCCTGCAACTCCATAACATCGGCCAGTTGGGCCAACCCCTTACCCACCGGGTGATGAGCAATAACTAAATCGATATCGCCTAACTCCCTGGCTATTAAAATCTCTTCCGGTCCGACATCTATTCCAACCAGGACTTTTTTTATTTCTTTGTCATCAGCAATATTATAAATGCCTGAATCTAAATAAGGATTCTCCAAAGAATCCTTATCAAATTCACCCCTGTCCTTCTCGGACATCTTTTCAAATTTTTGCTTCTTGCCATTCAATAGCTTTTGCACTCCCTCCATGCCCCTGAAATCAGATTCAGTGCCCATCTTTATTGCTAAGTTTTGTATGTCTTGTATCTTCATCCTTATGCTGCTGATTTTGGACTAAGTTTATTATACATTTCTTTAATTAACTCTTCCTGCTTTTTCGCATCAGAAAACTGACGTCTTATCTGAGCTTTTTGTGTACGAATAAACTTCTTGATTGATTTTGCGAATTTTTTTGGTTCTGCCATAAGTTTTAGGGGGAGAAAAAATACGAACGAGATAAAATTAAAATATAACAATAAATTTTAACTTCAGCGAGCGAGTAATTTTGTTCCTGCCGTGTGATTAACTATATATTAAATAAAAAAGACAACTATTATGCTTGTCTTTTACACCTTAACACGAAATAGCTCAAAAGGCAATCTGTCGAGCAGCTATCTTTCTCAAATTTGCTTCTCTATCTCCGTTTCAATCTCTTTCTCCACTTTTTTTGATTCTTCATCAAAAAGCTCATCAAAATTTGGTATGTATTTTTCGATAAAATCCCTTTTTGCATTATTATCGTCCCCCGAGAAGATTCTGTCCATACTTTCTTTATCTTCGGTGGAGAACCCGGAACAAGCCCTTTTCAAGACTCCATTAAGCACTAAATAAAAAATCCTCAAGCCTAAAGCCTTCTGATAATCTTCTAAATTATCTAAAAACTTACCGGATGCAGTTTGCATAAATTATTTTTTGTTACTTTTCTTCAACACGGTAGAAAAAACGTCTTGTCCGATTCCATATCCCTCTTTAAAACTCATTTTCCCTCTTTTCTCTATCGCCTTTATTGCAAAATTAAAAATACCTTTTATCGCTCTAAAGATAGTAAAAGGCACAATCCTGATAGGATTAGTGCTATCTAGAAAGGCGCCTCCCAGCTCTTTTGTTTTTGCCCAAATCCAGTGATTAGAAGAAGCCGCCTTCTCAGAACCAGCGACGGCAGATTCTATATTTCTTCCAGCATCAACAATTCTGCTTTTCTCAGGATTATTTTTTAATCTGCCGCTAACTTTATTACTCGGTTTACCGACCACATCTTCGTCATCATCATCTTCGTCTTCTTCATCCTCTCCTTTTTTCTTTTCTTCCTCGACCGGCTGCTCGATGTCTTCTTCCTCTTCTTGATTTGGTTCTCCTTCAACCATAATTTTAATTATTTTAATAACTATTATTATTTAAAACGTCCAAAGCTATTTGCCTGTCAGACCATGGTATTTTTCTGCCGTTTTCCAGGCACATCCATGGCTCCGACCCCTTTCCTGTGATTATAACAACCTCGCCCGGTTTTGCAAGTTTTATCGCAGTGCCTATGGCATCCTTTCTATCCAGTATTTTTTTGACGGAGTACCCCTCATCCTCTCCAATCGTCGAAGTAACTTGGTTTATAATTTCCATGGGGTCTTCGTCATAAGGATCTTCATTGGTTACTATAATCTCTTTGCAATATTTTTTTGCCAGTTCCCCCAACACGGGCCTTTTCCATTTGTCCCTCCCGCCTCCGCAAGAACCCAAAACGCAAACCATATTTTCCTCTTTAAAAGTTTTATAAACCGCCTCCAGTTGTGCAGGGGTGTGAGCATAATCAACAATAACTTTAACCGGACCGCCGGACACTACCTCCATTCTCCCGGAAATACCCTTTGCTTTTCCAAGAGCCTTTGCACAAACATCAAGGCTTACCCCATAAGCCCTTGCGACAGAAATTGCCGCTAATGCATTATAAATATTAAACTCCCCAAATAAATTAAGATAAAATTTTTGACCCTCAAACTCAAAAGCAAGACCGGCTTTAGTATTAATATTCTTTGCATCTTTAAAGCTGAAAAAGATTTTTTCTTTGGCGGGAATATCTAAAAAGTACTTGGCGTTCTCGTCATCGGCATTCACAATATGGATATTTTTTGTTGCCCTAAATAATTTTAACTTTTCATTTCTATAATTATCAAAACCGCCGTGGCTCTCTATGTGCTCCGGGGTTAAATTGGTAAAAACAGCGGTATCAAAATTTATAAACTTATGACGAAATTGTCTGATGCCCTCTGATGTAACTTCCAAAACAACATATTTGCATCCTGCTTTCTTTGCCTGACTCAAAAATTTCTGAATAACAAATCTGCCCGGCATAGTCATTTTATATTTATTCTCCCACTCTTTCTCCCCCACCTTAAACCTGATAGAAGATTGGGCGGCAACTTTTTCACCCGCCTCTTCTAAAATTCTGGTTATAAAATCAGCAGTTGTGGATTTCCCGCTTGTTCCGGTTACTCCTATAATTTTCATATTCTTGTTTTCTCCGGGGAATCCAAAAACCATAGCTCCCAGCAAGGCCAGACAAAAATGGTAGCCTCTTAACAAGAGCTTTGGAGTAAGCTTTTTAACAAATTCTTTGATCTTCATTGTTTTTATCCTATCAAAAAACCACCTTAATTAAAAGGTGGTCTTAAAATATTATGTTCCGTATTACTTACCAAGATTCTTTAACGCCTGCTTAATGCGCTCTTCCGGGTCTTTGCTGGATACTCGGCTTAGTGCATCCTTTGCCTGCTGTTTAGAGAATCCAAGTTGCATCAATGCTCCCTCCGCCTCATCGGTTGAGCCTTTTTTCTGCCCCTGCATTTTTATTTTCCCTGTCAGCTCCAAGATTATAGTCATGGCTTTTTTCTCTCCGATACCGGGGATTCCTTCAAATATTTTTTCGTCCTGCTTTAAGATTCTGTCTTTTATTTTATCCAGCGACCCAAGCGCCGATATGTCTAGAGCTGATTTTGGTCCCACTCCACGTATATCCATTAAAATCTCAAAAAACTCCAGCTCCTCATAGCTTAAAAACCCGTAAAGATCCAAAGCCTCCTCTTTTACGTTTTGATATGTAAAAAGCTTGATAGTCTCGCCTATTTCTGGTAGTTTTAATAAGGTTTGTCGGGATAGGAAAACCTTGTAGCCAATATTGTTGACTTCTACTATAATGAACTTGTCCCTCTTTAATATAATTTCTCCGTTTAAATAAGATATCATTACCTATATATTAGCATGTTTAAATTAGTTTCCAAATTCAAACCTACAGGAGATCAGCCCGGAGCAATAAAAAAGCTGACCGAGAACTTAAATTCTGGCGTGAAAGACCAGGTGCTTTTGGGCGTTACGGGATCAGGAAAAACATTTACAATGGCTAAGGTCATTGAAAAAATGCAAAAACCTACTTTGGTTATTTCTCCGAATAAAACTTTAGCCGCCCAGCTTTACCAGGAATTTAAGGAGTTTTTCCCAGACAATGCCGTCCATTATTTTGTTTCCTACTATGATTACTACCAGCCTGAAGCCTACATCCCCCAGTCAGACACATACATAGAAAAGGATGCAAAAATCAATGAAGAAATTGACAGGCTGAGACATGCTGCAGTCCAGGATGTGACATCCAGGAAAGACGTGATAGTTGTCGCCTCAGTTTCATGTATTTACAATATAGGCTCCCCCGAAAACTACGGCGGCACATCTTTAGAAATAGAACAGAATCAAAAAATAAAGAGAAAAGATTTTCTGTTTCTGTTAACGGGACTGCAATACCAGAGAAACGATATTGAATTTAAGCCGAGCACTTTCCGTGTCAGGGGCGATATGGTAGAAATTTATCTCGTTACCGGAGAAAAAATACTAAGGGTAGAATTCAACGGAGACAAAATAGAAAAAATTTCAGAAATGAGCACCGCCGCCGATAATAAATACAAAGAGCTAAAAACAAAATACAGGCTGTTTCCTGCAACCTTCTGGGTCGCCCCACAAGATAAGATAAAAATCGCAATTGTAAACATAAGACTGGAGCTTAAAGAACAACTTGCAAAACTAAGAAAGGCTGGCAAAATTTTGGAAGCGGAAAGGTTAGAACAACGTACAAACTATGACCTGGAAATGTTGCAGGAAACCGGGCGATGCCAAGGAATAGAAAACTATTCCAGCCATATGGAATTCAGGAAGCCCGGAGCTCCTCCATTTTCTTTAGTTGATTACTTTAATTACTTTAACCCAAAAGGGTCTCTGATGTTTATCGATGAGTCCCATATTTCCATATCTCAAATACGGGCCATGTCAGTACAGGACAAAATAAGAAAACAAACTCTAATTGATTTCGGCTTTCGTTTGCCTTCGGCCATTGATAACAGACCCCTGAATTTTGCTGAATTTGAAGGAAGACAAAAACAAACAATTTACGTATCAGCCACTCCCGCTGAATTTGAAAAACATAAGGCCGGTAAGAATATCGTAGAACAGGTGATAAGACCAACCGGGCTTTTGGAGCCTTCCATAGAAATAAAAAAAACCGAAAATCAGATTAAAGACCTGGTGGAGGAAATAAAAAAACAGGTTGAAAAAAAACAAAGAACACTGGTTGTCACTGTTACAAAAAGGCTGTCAGAAGAAATAACTAACTATCTGATTGAGAAAGGAATCAAAACTCAGTATTTGCATTCTGAAGTAAAAACAATGGAAAGGCCGGAAATATTAAAAGGGCTGAGACAAGGTAAATACGACGTTCTGGTAGGCATAAATCTTTTAAGAGAAGGCATTGATTTGCCGGAAGTCTCCTTGGTTATCATTTTAGATGCCGACAAAGAAGGCTTTCTAAGAAATGAGACAACCCTGATACAGACAATGGGAAGGGCGGCAAGGCATATTAGCGGACGTGTTATTTTATATGCGGACAAGGTTACAGCTTCGATGAAGTCTGCCATTAGTGAAATAGAAAGGAGGCGAAAAATTCAGGAAGCTTATAATAAAGAAAATAATATAACTCCAAAAACAATTATTACAGATATCAGAGACTGGGGTTTTTCCAAAAAAGAAGATATCGATTCTGAATTTTGGGCGGTCCATGATAAAAAAATCCTGGAAAAAGAAATGAAGATCGCCGCTAAAAATTTAGACTTCGAGCGCGCGGCAGAAATCAGGGACTTAATTAAAAAAACAGAAACAAAAAAGCCCGAACCCCAATAAGGTACCGGGCTTTTTTAAAATAGACAATTATTTCCAGTCAGCCTGAAGCTTAGCCACAGCCTGTTTTTTTTCTTCGTTTAAAATATAAACATCTTTTAGAGCATTCAACATTTCTAATCGTTCCGCCTCATCCATTCTCGGCAGTTCATCAAGCAAAAATTTCTCCTGCTCGGAACTTATGCCGAGGCTCATAATAAAGGTTTTTAAATTATCATTATCTAAAATTGGATTTACCATATTTTTGTTTATTTACTTTTTCTAACTGCTTTCCCCGCTTTTGGTTTAAGGGAATTTTCTATTACCCGCATAACTAATCCAAAAATACCCGTCTTTGTTTTTCTGGCCTTTTTATACTCTTCCGGTGTTATCTCCATTGTGTTACGCCTATCCGCTTTGATACCCCAGGCTCGTAAAAACCCTCCCATTTCCACTCTGTCATCCTCGTCAAAGTCTTCTCCCATATTTTCCAACCTTCCTTTTCTAAATAGCGTGGCGGCAAAAAATTCATTCACATCTTTTTTCTCACCCTTCTCCGCAAATATTTTTTCTACCCTGTCTAACTGCTCTTTTGTTTTTGGCTCTCGCGCCTTATAACCCGCAACATATTCCTGAACTATTCTTTCTTTCGCTTTCTGATATAATTTTTCAATTCCGCCTTCCGCTAAAAATGGAGAGCTAGCCAACTCTTTTATTCTCTTTTCTACACCTTCGTTTATTTTTTGGCTATACTCGCTATCCCAAAATTTTTCCAGTTTTGCTTTCGCTTCAGCTTCATTTTTCTTTGTACGATCACCCAAGATATTTTGGACAAACTCTGCTTTACCCTTAGATAAAATCTCCTTTGACCCTCCGCCCTTTACCGGAATAATATATTTTGGCTCATCTACGAAAAACCATTTATACTTAACTTTTTCATGTGGCTTATAACCCTTTTCCAGCATGGCATAAAAGGCCGGCGGGTCTATCGCGAATTCACGGCATCCTTTGGCCACTATGGCATCGCGAAACCTGCTACGATTACCGTTTTCGTATGCCTTATCCGCCCCCTCTTTAGTATAATTTTCCCCCCTCATCGCCTCATCAAATGCTTCGCGTGTCATTTCCAGATCAAGACCGACCGATCGTTGATAATTCTTTCTTTTTTCTGCCGAAAGGCTCATATATTCTTTCCATTCTTTGTCTATTATCTCCTCATTTTTATTTTTTTCTACCTTTGCCGCCTCCTCATTAAGTTTCATCCCAATGAACTCTTCTTTTGATGCAAGCCCTTCTCTGGCCCACTGTTCCTCCAGATTTTTTTTGGATGCCGCCGTCAAATCTTCTCCCATGGCTCTTTCTGCCATTGTTTTAGCAACCGAATATAATTCTTTTATATGTTTTTCTTTGCTATCTGCCATTGTGGCAGCATTGCTGTCCCCCTGCCTTGTTTCAGCTCTTAATTGAGTTAAATCTCTTTTTGCATCTTCTATACTAGATTGCAAATAATTCAACAATAAAAATGGAGTTTCCGGAGGGACCTGTTCTTTGTGCATATCTGTTCTTAACACTCCCTGTTTATCCAACCCATCACGTATGCCCGCATATTCCTTTTTATTAATATCTGCCATAGCCCCCATTCCGCCTTTTTCTTTAGAACCTAAAACCATACTGATTTTCCATCCATCAGATGCTCCGGCCGGAATTACCCTGCCTTCTTTCCTCATTGATGCTTCATTATTTTTAAACCAGGTAAGCGCAAAATTCTGATATGCCTTTTCTGTGTCACTGGCTAAAAGACCATCAATAACATCCATTGATTTTTTATCAATTTTGGTGGTTTCAACAAGTGTTTCAGTAAGAGTCCCCACCGTTTCAATCTCCTGCCCGTGGAATGGGGACATCTCAACTGTTTCTGCAGCCGCCTCCGGTTCTCTGACTTTTTCTGCTGTTGATCTTTTTGCCATAGTAATAAAAACGAAAATTTATTTTAATTAATTTTACCACCAATCGTGATATAGTCAAACAAAAAAAGAGGACGATTGATTCGTCCTATACGACCCTCGAAGGGCCCTCAGCTTTTTTAATGTCTTCGGCAATCTTCTTAAAGTGCCAGCCCCAAATTAAGAAAGCCACGGCTTCGGGTAAAGCCTTTGGATTATGGCTGTGGGCAAACCACAGGGTTTTCCAATAGTAGTAGCTGGTTTTCAGTCCGCCCATAAGACCTATGTACCACATGGATAAGGCAAATGCTTTGACCTGCATTACGGTCATTTTTTTTGTCGCTTTTTCTACAGAGACGTACTCCTTTAAAAAAACGCGGATTCTTTCGTAGTACTCTCTTGGAGAATAGATCGTTTCAACGATCCTCTTATACCCCCGCACAAGAACTTCAACCGGCATTTTGGGTATAAAGTTTGGGTAAAAATCCGTGTTATTGCCAGATGCCTGGCCGCACAGTCTGCCTTCTTTCTTCAGCCTTTCATACAGTGGGGTTAATGGCGGAGCCTGAAGAACCCCAACCATCGCTGTTACAATTCCAGTCTTCTGGATAAACTCAATCATCTGGTCAGCAAAAGTAGCTGAATCGTCAGCATCAAAACCGACAATAAACCCCGACATCGGAGTTAACCCGTTGCGCCGCATTTTCCTTACACAGGCCACCATGTCTCTACCGGCATTTTGGAGCTTATCGCATTCGATGAGGGACGCCCTATTAGGAGTCTCCAACCCCAAAAAAACTTTTCTTATGCCCGCAGAAACCATCAATTTCATCAACTCTTCGTCGTCAGCCAGGGTTATATCTGCCTCAGACGTAAACTCAAAAGGATGCCCCTCTTGTTGTTGCCATTCAACCAATTGATGCAACATTTCTTTTGCCATTTTCTTATTGCCAATAGGGTTATCATCCGCGATAAGAATGGTCCCCTTAAATCCTGTTGCATGTATCGCCTTAAGCTCTCCAATAAACTGTTCCGGCGATTTTAAGCGCGGCTTATGACCAAAGAGTGCACCGATGTTGCAGAAAGCGCAATTGAAGGGACAGCCCCTACTATATTGCACCGTGATACAAGCATAATCCTTTGGGTTGATCAAACTCCACAAAGGAATAGGAGAAGCACTAAGAGACGGGAAACTTGTGGGCTGATAGACCCTCTTCGCCCTCCCCTCGCTCAGGTCTCTCAAGAATTCGGGCAAAGTCTCCTCCACCTCTCCCAATAGCAGGTGGGTCACGTGAGTAAATTCTTCGTAGCCAGTTTCAAGAATCGGCCCTCCTACCACAACGGGGGCTTCTAGTTCTTTGCATCGCATGATGACTTTTTCTGCAGATTTTTTTTGCGTTTTCATTGCGCCAACAAAGACATAATCTGCCCAAAGAATATCTTTATCGGTAAGGCCACAAACATTCAAGTCAACTAATTTCTTTTCCCACGACTTTGGTAGCATGGCAGCTACCGTAAGTAATCCCAACGGGGGAGAAGAAGCCCTTTTCCCGATAAGCCTTAGAAGGTGTTTACCGCTCCAGAATGTCGCCGGGTGCTCAGCACAGACCAATAAAATTTTCATCGTTATCTCCTATTTTTCCATTTTTTGCTCCAACAATTAATTATGTCAAGGTACACAAATACTATAACACAAGAGCATTACTATTGCAAAAATAATGATTATCTGGTATTATTCCATTATAATTCAACATTAAACTTAACTAATAAAAGTTATTTATATTTCATGGCAATAACAAAATCAGCTAAAAAATCTATCAGGCAGTCTGCAAGAAGAAAAAAGCAGAACGTAGTCTATAAAGATAAAATAAAAGCAGTCGTAAAACAGGCCAGACTTTTGGTCTCAGCAAAGAAGATGGCGGAAGCAAAAAAGCTTCTTCCCGAGATATACAGCGCGCTGGACAAAGCAGCTAAGGTTGGTGTTATCAAAAAAAATAACGCCTCAAGAAGGAAAGCGAGACTGACACAACTAATAGACAAAAAAAGCTAGGCCTAAGCCTAGCTTTTTTCTTTGAACGTCTTTAAATTTCAGCCAACAATAAATCTAGGGCTGTTTCCGGCTCAACTTTACCGGTTTTGATATCCGAATCTATCTGAAAAATTTTCTGGTAGATTTTTTTTAACCTATCCATCGAGAACTGACTGCATAAATAATAACTTTTTTGAGCTACAAAAGGGTGGAGGCCGCTCTTCTTCACAACAACCGCATAGGGCTTTTGCATATCCTGAAGTTCTTTTATGACCAAGAGATTCCTGAACTGATAAGCGATCATCGATAGAAGTTTAAGAGGGAACTCTCCCCCATCGATATGTTTGTGCAGCAAAGACAGTGCCAGCTTTTTATCTTTTGAGGCTAAGGCGTCAATCGTTTTAAAAATATCGTTTTCAATATTCGGTTTCACTAAAAGCTCAACGTCCTTCCTGGTAATGGGACCGGCTGACAAGCCCTTATAATCTGACAATTTCTTTATTTCATTTGCCATCTGCCATAAATCGTTACCGACAAAGCCTATCAACAAGCACAGTGCTTCCGGGTCTGCCTTGGTCTTATTCTTTACAAATTCTTTTGCAACCCACTCTCTCATCTTGGCGGGATCTAAATATTCGAATTCCTGGCATTGCGCATTTTTTTGCAGAACTTTAAAAAATTTAGTTCTTTTATCCGGGCAGCAATCTTCATAAACAACAATAATATCTTCTGATTCTTTTAAGTTTTTAACATTTTCAGAAAACTCTTCCTGAAACCCGTCATTCTCAAAAACATTACGCAATACTATCAGCTTCTTTTCCGCAAACATCGAATTAATTTTCAACTCGCCATAAAAATCTTTAAATTGCTTTTTGTCAGCATCTATATATAGCAAACTCAACCCGGACTTATGTTTTTCCTTGTATCCTAAAATTATCTCTTCCAGCTTTCTCTTAGCCCTATAAGAATCTTGTCCGTAAATAAAATAAATCATTATAGCTTTTGACATTTCGGACAAAAGAATGAACTTCTGCCCCCAAATTTTATTCTTTTTATTTTTGTGCCGCAACGGCTGCATTTCTGTCCTTCTTTTTTATATGCCTTTCTTTCTGTGTCAAAATCCCCCTTGCTTCCATCGGGCTTCCTATAATCTGAAAAACTTTCCCCTCCCAATTTGACCCCTAATTCCAAAACTTTTTTTATGGCTTCATAAATTTTCTCAAGCTCCCGCTCCCCCAATTTTTGAGTTTCTTTCTGGGGATGTATTTTTGCCCTCCATAAAATCTCCGAAGCATAAATATTTCCGATCCCCGCAATTACTTCCGGCTTCATTAAAACTTGTTTTATTTTCCCCCGTTTGTTTTCTATCACGCTTTTAAACTTTCCGAAAGTAAAACTTTTTTCCAGGGGCTCAGGGCCTAAACCGGCGAACTCTTTTGAATCTAATAATTCTTTTGTTTTCCACAATTCAATTTTTGCGAACTTTCTGGCGTCAGATAAGGCTATCATCTTTCCGTTATCTAAAATAAAAACCAAATGCAGGAACCTGTTGTAAGGATCATTCAGCGGGCTTTTTTTATCAGCCGGAATCCATTTCTCTCCCTCCATTTTCCATTCCCCATAAAGCAGATGTCCGGTCATTTTTTGATGCACCAAAATGGAATAACCGTCGGATAAATCAAAAATTATATTTTTCGCTCTTCTCCAAATTTTATTTATTTTTTTGTGCTCGATTTCTTTTTTGAATTGCTCAAAATCTTTTGGCTTCTTCACCAGTTTTTTCCAGTCAGACCAAACATCAACAAAGGCCCTTTTGAGGACCTTTGATTTTAACCCGTCTACTGTTGTTTGGACTTCCGGTAATTCAGGCATATTTTATGCTTTATCTTCGGTTATCGGCTCTATTTTAGGCTTATCATAACTGCTCACTTTTTGTTGGAAATCATTTAATTCCTGTTTAAGCTGAGCCGTTTCAGTCCCCTTATTTTTCACTTCCGCCTGCAGCCTGTTCGATTCCTCGATTAACCTTTCCAATTCGATTGTCCTATTTTTGACCTTTTGTTCCAGCGCGTCTATGGTCTCTTCCAACTCCTTTGTTCTGGCCTTAACTTTTATGCCGACTGATTTTTCAGCATTAGCCTCCTGCTCATGGCTTACCTCAAGCTCTTCGGCTATTTTGTTAAAAGTGTTGGCTAAATCAGAAAATTCATCTTTTGTTTCAAGATAAACCCTGCTGGATAGATTTCCCTTGCTTAATTCCGTCGCCTTGTCCAGCAACTTTTTTATAGGAGAAGAAAGATTCTGTCCGGTAGCAAGCCCGAAAAAAAATACATAAATAACAAGAAGCAAAAGGATTATATAAAAGCTGGCATCTAACCGGTCGTAGTCAATAGCTATAAAAACCGTCATAGCAAATACTCCGGCTAAAATTATGGGGGCGGCAATTTTTGTTGTGAGTTTAGACATATGCTGTTTGCGTTAGTTATTACTTAGAGATGGAAGACGGCTTATTAAAGAATTGAATTCCAACTTCCTAAATGTTTCTTCGACCTGAGCCTTATCAAATTTTCCGAACCTACAATCTTCAATTTTAAAATCTATATCTACGTCTTTTTTCATTTGAGCCAGATCGCGGGACATTAATGCAGACTCTTTATTTTTCTTCAACATCTCTTTCACTTTTGGTTTCAACACCGCAGTATCGGTCGACAGCTCTTCATAAAGATTTTTTATACTTCCGTACTTTTGGATTATTTCTGCTGCAGTCTTTTTTCCTATGCCATCGACTCCTGGGATATTATCAGAAGGGTCCCCCGTTAAAGCCTTAAAATCTACCATCTGTTCGGGATTTACCCCGAATCTTTCCCTTACCTTATTTATATCATAAATTATCATGTCCTTAATACCTTTTCCGAGCGTATAAACTTTTACGTTTTCGTTTACCAGCTGGGTATTATCCATGTCCCCTGAAACAATATATATTTCCATACCGGGGTTCTTGGCACAAATGGTTGCTATCAGATCATCAGCCTCCACGCCTTCTTTCGCGAATACGGGAATTTTAAATGCATCTAAGACTTCTTTAGTAATAGGTATTTGAGAAACAATTCCGGACGGAGTTACCGGCCTTTGTGCCTTATACTCCTTATACATTTCGTGCCTGAACGTTGGAGATTTTGTATCAAAACAGGCGACGATATAATTTGGCTTTAAATCATTTATAGCCTTAAACAGCGTTAGCAGATATCCATAAACAGCTCCGGTCTCCTGCCCCGCCTTATTCATTAGCGGTGGCAACGCATGGAAAGACCTGTGCAACAGTGCATTAGAATCAATAATAATTAATCTTTTTTCCATTCCTAATTGTATCACATTTAGAAATTAATTTCCCTTTTATTCTCGTCGATAAATTCGAAATTTATCTTAATCATGTCATCGGGCAAAACTTCTTTTATTTTTTCCGGCCATTCAATCGCTATAATATTTTTAGGACCAGCCATTATCTTTTTAAAATCCAGTTCCAAAATATCCTTCGAATCTTTTAGCCTATAACAATCAATATGATAGAAATCTGTGAAGTTTGTAGTTGATAGTTGGGGTGCCCCTTGGGCCGTTGTAGTCTTTTTCGTAATTTTGAAATGCTTTAAAATTACAAATGTCGGGCTTAGCACTTTATCCTTGATTCCTAAACCTTTTGAAAAGCCCTGCAAAAAGGTTGTTTTACCACCGCCTAAATTTCCATATAAACCCAAAACTATTGCTCCGTTTTGTGGAGGCAATTTTAAAATTTCCTTAGCGAGCTTTTCGCCAAGTTTTTGCGTCTGCTTACTGCTGGTTGTTATATATTTTTTATCCACTTGCATTATTTTTTGAATTCGTTTAGGGTATATTAATTCTAAAAAATATGGAAAATATCACCGAAACAAAACAACTTATTTCCGATTCGAAAAATATCTATTTGATAACTTCGCAGGAGCCGGAGGCGATAACCTCTACACTGGCTCTTTTTTATACTTTAAAAGATTTAGGCAAAAATGTAAACTTAGTCATAGACGCTTTGCCTGAAAATTTGAAATTTTTAGCTCCATCCCTGGACTTCATTTCTTATCCTAAAAACTTCGTAGTTTCCATTCCCAACAGCGTTGCACAGATATCCCAAATATATTACGAGAAAGATAGCGCCGCGCTTAAAATACATTTAACCCTGGAGGGAGGAAATATAAAGAAAGATAATATTTCATTTTATTTTTCAGAATCAAAACCCGATCTCATTATAACCGTAGGCATTAAAGATTATCAAAAAGAGCTTTCCGAAAAGCTGAACTCTTTCGGCTTTTTGCTGGACTCCCCTATTTTGAATATTGACACTTCGACCACGACCAGCGCAGGTAACGGACAAGATATGCCGACGCAGACAGGCAACCAAAAATTTGGTAAGATTAATATATTAAGCGGCTCTTCTCTGACGGAAACAATTTTTTCTATAACAAAAGACCTCAATGGAGATTCGCTCAAAAAGGAACAGGCCGTGTGCCTCTTGTCCGGACTGGTGCTTTACACGGGAAACTTCAAAAATAATATAACCGCAGAGGTTTTCCAAGCAGCTTCGGAATTGATCAAAAAGGGAGCCGACCTTAAAGAAATAACAAGTAACATTAAATTAAGTTAACTCACCAAAGTTATGGAGGAACAAAAAAAATTATTGGGCATAGTAACAATTTCTCCAAAAATTATCGCCGAGGTTGAGTCCCAGGTAAAAGATATCGGCGGGTTCAAAAAAAAGATTGAAGAATACATTGTTCAAAATGTAACAGAGCTTCTTGATGTTATTTTATACGGAGCTATAACTTTAGATACTTCTGACGTTCACATCGAGCCCCAGGAAGAGGAAGCAAGACTTAGAATCAGATTAGACGGTATTTTGCAGGATGTTGTTTTTTTTGACCACGATACTTATCATCACTTAATTTCCAGGCTGAAACTGCTTTCTAAATTAAAACTAAACGTCACAGACAAGCCGCAAGATGGCAGATTCACAATTGAAATAAAAGACTCTCTTATCGAAGTCAGAACTTCCAGCTTGCCCGCAGAGTATGGAGAGTCCATAGTTATGAGAATCTTAAACCCAAAAAGTTTGATCTCTTTGGATGACTTGGGGTTAAGAGATGACCTTTATCAAACCTTTCAAAAAGAAATTGAAAAGCCGAATGGCATGATAATTGTTACCGGGCCTACCGGGTCAGGAAAAACAACAACGCTGTATGCCTTTCTGAAAAAAATCCAAAATCCTGAAATTAAAATTATTACGATTGAAGATCCTATAGAATATCACCTGAAAGGAGTTTCTCAAACGCAAGTTGCCCCGGACAAAGGATATGACTTTTCAGACGGGCTTAGGTCTATAGTAAGGCAAGATCCTGACGTTATCCTTGTCGGAGAAATCAGAGATCTGGAAACCGCAAAAATCGCCCTGCAGGCGGCGCTGACAGGACACCTGGTACTTTCCACCTTACATACTAACGACGCAGCAGGAACCATCCCAAGGCTCGTAGACCTTGGCGTAGACCCTTCTTCAATTGCTTCCGGCCTAAAAATGGCTGTTGCGCAAAGACTGGTCAGAAAAGTATGTAAAAATTGTGCGACTTTTGTAGCGCCTACCGCCGAACAACTATCAGAAATAAAAAATGGACTGAAGGGGTTGCCCGCTTCGATAAAAATACCTAATTTTGATGAGATTAAGGTTGCCAAAATAAAAGAAGGAGGATGCGAGGTTTGCAATTTTACCGGATATAAGGGAAGACAAGGATTGTTCGAAGCCTTCTTGGTTGATTCAGAAATAGAAAAGTTCATTTTAACCAATCCCCCGGTTTCTTCGATTAGAGACTTAGCCATAAAAAAAGGAATGGTGACAATGTATCAGTCCGGATTAATCGACGTGGCTTTAGGAAAGACAACAATGGAAGAAGTTATGAGGGTTGTGGAAGCGGACGAAGAAAAAACCACCATATAGGCGGCTAAGAGTCAAAAAAATAAACGGCTGTAGGGTTGGAGGTAGTTTTATGTCTGGGACATAAGAAAAGATTTGCCTGAGGAATAATCGAGCCGGAGCAGGATTATCCGAAGCTGAGGCAAGTCCAAATAATTACCTCCAACTCTACAGCCGTTTATAGCTTTATGGTTGGATTTACTTCCTTGGTACAAAAGTACCGGTTTTTAATCCTTGAACTTCAATATTTTCAATTGTAGCATCTTTTAATATATATGTCAAGTATTATACCTGAAAAAATCAAGAAAGAGGACGAAACCCTGGATTCCGCGCTAAGGCCCAATTCCTGGCAGGATTATGTTGGGCAAGACAAAATTAAGGAAAATATCAGGATAATCATAACCGCCGCCAAACAAAGATCTCAAAGTCCGGACCATTTGTTGTTTTACGGCAACTCGGGACTGGGCAAAACCACCCTGGCATACCTTGTGGCAAAAGAAATGGGTAAAACAATCCGGTCTACATCCGGACCGGCCCTGGAAAGAGCGGGAGACCTGGCCGCTATTCTTACAAATTTAGCAGAAGGAGATGTTTTATTCTTAGACGAAATACATAGAATAAACAAAACCATAGAAGAGTACCTATATCCTGCGATGGAAGACTATAAGCTAAACCTGGTTTTAGGAAAGGGTCCGATGGCTCGTACAATGGAGTTAAAATTACCGAAATTCACCTTGATAGGGGCTACCACAAGGCCGGGGCTGTTATCTGCCCCGTTGAGAAACCGCTTTGGAGCCACTTTTCAGCTCAACTTTTACAATATAGAGGACGTAAAAAAAATAATTGAGCGCTCGGGAAAGCTTCTGAAAATAAAAATGGCGCCCGAGGCGGTCGAGGCCATAGCCAAGCGATCCAGGTTCACCCCAAGGGTGGCCAACAGACTAGTCAAAAGAGTGAGAGATTTTGCCCAAGTGCAGGGAGCTGACATTATCACCAGAGAAATTGCCGACCATGCCCTAGACTCTTTGGAGGTGGATATGATGGGCCTGGAACCAAGCGACAGAAATATCTTAAAAGCCTTGATAGAAAAATTTGGCGGGGGCCCGGTTGGGCTGCAATCATTATCTGCGGCGGCCATGGAAGAAGAAGAGACTATTTTAGACATTTATGAACCATACCTGATGCAGTGTGGACTTCTGGAGAGAACCCCTAAGGGCAGAATGGCCACGAATCTGGCATACGAACATATGAATCTAAAACATCTTAAAAAGCAAAACAACCTATTTTAATCAAAAACCGCCTTATCGGCGGTTTTTGATTACGTTGTTCTGTAAAACTATTTTTGATCCTTTTTCATTTCAACAATTAAATCTTCTAAAAGCCTGTTTACTTCCTCCATAGATAAGTTAAGCTCTTTTAGTATTTTAACCTTCTCTTCTGGTGTAGCTGTTCCTGAACCTATTTTTTTAAGCAACGATAACGCTTGATCTTTTGTTATTTGGTTATCCATTTTTTAATTTAAATTATAAATCTCTTAATTTAGATTTTTCTCCCGTAATTCTTTCATACTCTTCTATCCCTTTCTTCCTCGCCAGATATGAGCCTAGTTTTATAAGAGCGCCAATGGCGACACCGCCAGCAGCTCCTGCGAGCACCTCATAAGGACGACCCGCAGAATGTTCAAAAACTACTGATGCTATTGTGCCCCCAGCATAGCCACCGGCAAGAAGAAGAATATTACCCTTCGCCGCTAAAAAGTCCTTGACTGCTTCAATCTTTCTTTTTACTGCCGGACTCCAGTCTTGGTCCTCTTTTATATCCATCGCTTCTATCTGGTCAAGATTTTCAGAAAGCTTTTTTGCGCCTTCAGCCAATCTGTCTTGCTCCACCTGAAGTTCGGGGGTTGTTCCTTTTTCTGGGGCTACAGCTTCTTGCCCAACTTTATCGCCCTCCAACCCAGCAGCCATCTTTTGCAAGGCATCCGACATTGCCGCCTGATCGGGAGTTTCCTGTTCTGACTCCTCTGAATTTGTTTCCGGAGATTTTGCCATGTTTTTATTAATTTTGTTAAAAGTTATTTTGACTTTAGTTTACCTCTTCCGATAACTAGTCGTCAACTCTTTTTCCCGCCCTTTTTCCATTTTACTGCTTTTAATAAGGGAGAGTAAATATCTTCATTGATACTTATTTCGAGCGGATCTTTTTTCGAAAAATCTTTCTCTGTAAACTCAATTTCGCCGGCATCTTCAATAATTGCGAGCGGTGTTTGTTCACTCCCCTCTCCCATTTCGTAAACTGCGGCGGCGGCCAGAGAGTCTACAATATTTGTTTGTGACATTTTTAATTCTCTACCGAAGATATCTTTTTTTCCGCGATAATCTCTTAAGGGATTAAATCCGTAATACGCCAGTCCAATTCCCATAATTCCGGTTCTTAGCGGTGTAGTGTGGCTGTCAGAAATTATAACCCCAAGCTTTTCTAATTTATACTCTTTTTTTATAAAGTCATAAATTTCTTTGGCGTCGGCAAATGACTTTTCAGGCCACAATATATAATACCCGTTGGCGTTGCTCTCATCGATTCCCGAGGTTGGGATTAAAATATTATTTTTAATAGTCAGCATTACATCGTAATCTGACGAAACCTTTTTCCTATCAATATAAAAATCAGCCTCTTTTTTAATAAGGCTATCTTTTTCTATCTTATCATCTATCTTTATACATTTACCCTGCCAGATAGAAACAACCTTGGAGGTCACGACTATTATAGACCCTTCTTTTATCTCAAAAACACTTTCCTTAATTACGGAGAGCAAATCATCTTGCGGAGGGACCAGGGCCCTCGTTTTAACAGCTTTTATAATCATTAAGAGAAGGATTTAAAAAACTTCCTGGAAATTAAATAGTTTCGATTAACCAACGGCTTTAAAAAGTTAACCGGCTTTAGTCCGGTCAACCTGTCTAGGATAGTATTAAAAGCTAAACAGCTTGTCCAAATTCCTATTGTGAAAACCCCTCTTTCTATTAGGACTACCGGGATTAAAGAAATCCAAATTGCCGGAGTTAAGCCAAATGAGTAGAGAAAAATTACCGACCCGACTGCATGAGCCGTGAAGGTAGCGCCAAGGCTATTAAAGATTAACCTCTTTTTGGCAAAAGTTGCGACAAAAGGAATTAACCAAATTAAGGAATACATCCAAGCCTGCCTTCCTATCGGATTTAATAAAAATAGCGCAATACACACCGGGAAGACAACGGCTGCTTTTTTCTGACTAAGCCCGAAATATACCGCAGCCAGCATCGCCGGCAAAAATCTGATAACGGTTAAGAGGTCTAGCTGCTGGCGGAGAATAATTACATTTATCGCCCTAACGAAAAAAGCAGATATCCCTCCTAAAATTGGACCTAAAAACATTCCGCCTATCGGTCCCAAAAACTCAAACAGGGTAAAATTTTGATTTGATCCTATAATACGATCAATCGAAATTTGAAAGGCCAAAAGCCCTAAAATAGTAAAAATTATAGAAAACAAAATTTTCCGTTTCATGTTTTATTTAGATTTAACTGCTTTTATTTGTATTTCTTTTATACTCCTTTTGCGATAAAATACAACAATATGAAGAAAGTGATAATTTCTATTTTTATAATCTCTGCATGCTTTTTGACAAACGGGGTTTTTGCGTCCGGAACAGTAGAAATAAATACGGCTTCTTTGGCTCAGCTCGACACATTAACGGGGATAGGGCCGAAATATGCACAGGCAATAATAGGTGCAAGGCCCTTTTCTTCAATTGATGACTTGTTAAAGGTAAAAGGAATCGGTCCAAAAACCTTACAGAAAATAAAAGACCAGGGATTAGCTTATGTTTCCGGGCAAATTTCACAAAACACTCAAGAGCCGGCAGCTACCGTTACGGTGGCCCCTACGCCAACAATAAGTCTTCAGCCCGCAGTTGCGCCCGTGATAAATTATCCGGCCGGCGTGGCAATAAACGAAATCCTCCCGAATCCGACAGGATCAGATGAAGAGGACGAGTGGATAGAATTACATAATACTAATTCTTTTGAGGTAGACCTAAACGGTTGGCAGATTCAAGACACGAAAGGGACTCCAAAAACTTATACAATCAAAGATACAAAAATTTTGGCTGATGGTTTTTTAATACTCAAAAGGCCTGATACAAAAATAATGCTGAATAATGACGAAGACGGTTTAAATCTGCTAACGCCTGACGCGAAGATAACAGATTCAGTATCTTTTTCTGCCGCTCCCCTGGGGCAATCCTATAATAAAATATCCGCCTCGTGGCGCTGGAGCACCACGCCCACGCCGGGAAATAAAAATATTATTACTCAAAAAGAAGATACAAAAAGCTCTAATATCTTGTCAAAAGCAAAAAATTCTGTTAAAAATGATGGTGTAGCTCTTGGACTAGCAGATATAAGCCAAAACATAAATAAGAACCAAGATTTATCAGAAACAAAAAATCCTTGGTTTTTATTTTTTACGGTTCTGGCGACAACTATAATACTAGCCACAATTTTATTATTTATTAAATTAAAAATTTCTAAAAAACATGTCAGGACATAGTCATGCAAAAACAGTCATGGCCACAAAAATGGCTAATGACGCAAAAAAAGGGAAAGTATACTCTAAATACGGCAGATTAATTACCATTGCCGTAAAAGAAGGAGGAGGCTCGGGCGATCCTGAGAAAAACTCCAAACTTAAAACAGCCGTCGAACAGGCTAAGGGCATGAACATGCCTAAAGAGAACATTGAAAGGGCTATTAAAAAAGGTACCGGCGAATTAGCGGGAGAAAGTTTGGAAACGGTGTCTTATGAAGGATTTGGTCCCGGCGGCATTGCTATAGTTGTAGAAGGAATAACCGACAACACAAACAGAACTCTGGGAGAAATAAAATCCATCTTCAACCAAAATGGAGGTAAAATGGCCGGCGAAGGAGCCGTCAGGTGGATGTTCGAAAGAAAGGGATCTATAATCATCCCAACTGAAGGGAAAACAAAAGAGGATCTGGAGTTGCTGGCCATAGAGCTGGGGGCGGAAGACGTTAAGTCCCAAGACGACAAAATTAATATTTATACAAAACCCGAAGACCTGGAAAGAGTAAAAAAAGAACTGGAAGCTAAACAGATTAAGGTAGAATCGGCCGCCCTAGACTTCGTTGCGAAAGAAGAGGTCCAGCTCTCGGAGAAAGAAAAGGAACAGGCCCAAAGACTTTTTGAGGCACTGGACGAGAACGAAGCCGTAAACGAAATATACTCAAACAGCAAAAACTAAACCTGCCGGAGAGGGGTTTAGGATTACTATGATAATTTTAGGCATAGACCCCGGATCTGTAATCACCGGATACGCTATTTTAAAGAAACAAAAAGGAGCGGACATACCACTTAAGGTTATCGATTTTGGCTGTATAATCACAGATAAGTTTTCAACTACCGGAGAAAGATTAAAAAAAATATATAAAGAAGTCACGAAGCTGATAGAAAAGAATTCTCCGACCGTTATGTCGATAGAAACCCTTTTCTTCTTTAAAAATCTCAAAACGGTGATGCCGGTAAGCCAAACAAGGGGGGTTATTTTGCTGGCGGCGGCGGAAAAAAAATTGCTTGTTTATGAGTTCACTCCCCTACAAATGAAAATGGCCATATCAGGATACGGCCGCGCAGAAAAAAAACAGGTTCAAAAAATGATTGAAGAAACCGTCGACATCAGCGGTTTCGATTTAACAAAGAACAACAGGAAGAAAGATGATGCTTTTGATGCTATAGGAATGGCCATCTGCGCCGCCTCAAAAACCTACTGACAAAAAATACGCTGTTGTGGAAAAATAGCTATTGACAATAATCTGTTAAAAAATATAATGAATGGCATCAGATATGTAAATTCACATAATCTGCAAGACCGCTCATATAAAGCGGTACAAAATAATAAAAAAGTATTAACGCTATTTGTTCGATCAAATATTCCAAATGGCGAAATAATATAGTTGGCCAGCTCGCCCGGAGAATAAATTTTTTTCTTCTCCCCGCACTTCGCCAATTATAAAAAAATGGAAGAAGAATTTTTAACTAGACTTGTTAGCGAAGATGAAGACCTTGAAGATACCTGGGGCGACGACGCAGACGAAGAAGATGATGACGAGGACGAAGAAGATGATGACGAGGACGAAGAAGATGAGGCAGCAGAGGAAGAAGAATAAAATTTAAGACACTTAAACAAAATACTGCTTACCGGCAGTTTTTTGTTTAAACTGTTATACCCTTGCGTTTTTAAGATTCTTCTGTAAAATACTTTTTGGAGGTATAATATATAAACGTTTTAGTAATTTAATTAATCAAATATTAAAAGAACATGGCAGCAAAAATTAGTGAAAAAAATAAGAAAATTTTCTTAACGGTTGCCAAATATTTGGCCTTCCTGATTCTCGGAGCGTTCCTGTTGCTTTTGGCTCTTTTTATTTACTACACCTGGGACCTGCCCCAACCGGAAAAGTTTACGGAAACTCCATTTATACAATCCACCAAAATATATGACAGCACCGGGAAGGTTCTGCTTTACGATATTTATGGAGAAGAAAAAAGAGAGATTGTTTCTTTCGATAAAATTTCCGATAATTTGAAGCACGCCGTACTGTCATCGGAAGATTCAAGATTTTATCAGCACGGAGGCATAGACGTCGAAGGAATAATAAGAGCCGCATGGGTTGATTTAACTTCGCAATCTAAAAGCCAAGGAGGATCAACTTTAACGCAACAGCTGGTTCGCGCCGTATATCTTACGGACCAAAAAAGCGTATCCAGAAAAATAAGAGAAATTATCCTAAGCATTGAGCTGGAAGAAAAATATTCGAAGGATCAAATTTTCGATTGGTATTTAAATGAAATTCCTTTTGGAGAAAACGCGTACGGGGCGGAAGCTGCCAGTCAAACCTATTTTAGCGAACCCGCATCCGATCTCACTTTAGCTCAGGCGGCAACACTTACGGCCCTAATCCCCGGCCCAAGCTATTATTCTCCATATGGAGCTAATAAAGCGGAGCTCTTACAGAAAAAAGACATTATATTAGAACAAATGCAAAAACAGGGATATATAACCGAAAAACAATTGGAGGCGGCAAAGAAAGAAAAAATAGTTTTTGCTCAAAATACAACCTCTATAAAAGCTCCTGATTTTGTTTTTTATGTTAAGAAATATTTAGATAATAAATACGGAGAAGATTACTTAAAAGAAAAAGGGCTTAGGGTATACACCAGTTTGAATTGGGATATCCAACAGTATGCGGAACAGGTTATAAAGGACTCAGACAAGACAAACATGAGCAAGAACGCCAATAATGCGGCCATGGTCGTTATGGACCCTAAAACGGGCCAAATTTTAGCTCTGGTCGGATCGAAAGATTACTTCGGCGATCCCTATCCTGCAGGTTGCGATGAAAAGGCCCCTGGCAGCTGTTTATTTGATCCGAAGTACGATGTAGCCACAATGGGACAAAGACAGCCAGGATCGTCATTTAAGCCCTTTGCTTATGTCACTGCTTTTGAAAAAGGATATACTCCCAGCACCGTACTGTGGGATGTAAAAACTGAATTTAATCCTAACTGCGACCCAAGCGGAACGCAAAGCGTAGACAAAAACGGACAGGCCTGCTACAGCCCCCAAGATTATGACGGGAAAAATAGAGGCCCGGTTACTTTAAGAACCGCCCTGGACTGTTCTTTAAACATCCCCTCCGTAAAAGTTCTTTACTTGGCCGGAATTCCGGACACGATACAAACGGCGAAAGATTTAGGAATATCCACTTTGACTGATACCAATAATTACGGATTGTCATTAGTTTTAGGAGGAGGAGACGTTAACTTATTGGAAATGACTTCTGCTTATGGAGTCTTTGCAACAGAGGGAAATTATCTTCCACCGGTAAGTATTCTAAAAATTACAGATGCCGACGGAAATATCGTCGAACAGAACCAAGAACAACCTAGGAAGGTTTTAGACACCCAGATCGCAAGACAAATCAGTGATGTACTGTCTGATAATAACGCCAGGGCTCCAATTTTCGGCCTGAACTCCCCGCTCTATGTCCCGGGTTATCAGGTGGCCGCCAAAACGGGCACCACGCAAAATTTTATCGACGGATGGACAATGGGATACACTCCGTCGGTTGTTGTCGGCGTATGGACCGGAAATAGCGATAACTCGCCCACAAACGACGAGGGTATAGGCACCGCTGCTCCTATGTGGAATAAGGTTATGAAAAAAATACTATCAGCATCCCCCGCCGAGAGCTTCACGGCCCCAGACCCCATAACAAACAGAAGCCCGGCACTAATGGGACAATTACCGGAAAACGATACTCATACTATTTTATATTATATCGACAAAAACAATCCTTTGGGACCGCAGCCGCAAAATCCCGAGTCTGATCCGCAGTACTTTTTGTGGCAGGCAGGAATCAACAACTGGTTAGTAGCAAACGGGAAAATGGCCCAGTAAACCAATAAAAAACACCCTAACGGGTGTTTTTTATTGGTTTTGCTAAGTAGACTTGATCGGCATCACTACATAGATATAACTTGCATCACCTACGGGCTTTAATATGCAGGGCCCTTCCTTCTTGCTTAAATCAAATACAATTTCTGAGCTTTTAATATTAAGCAATCCGTCCGTTAAGAATTTATAGTTAAAAGAAGCTTCGATTTCTTCTCCTTCAATTTTGGCCGATATGCTGGACTTGCTTTCCCCGACGTCAGGATCTTGAGCGGAGATTTCAACCTCCTTGCTTTCCGGATTTACTTTTATTTTTACTTCATTTATTTTTCCCGAGAAAAGAGACGCGGCTTTGACTTGTGTTAAGAATTCATCCCTCTTTAAAATAACGTGTGTTTGGAATTTTTTAGGAATAATTTCCTCATAGTTTGGATATTCGCCTTCTATCAACCTGGAAATAATCTGGACTTGGGGGTGATTAACTTCTTTCATCGGAAACTCGAACATTGTCTGATTGGAAGAAAAGAATATTTTTATCTTCCCGTCTTTTTCTCCAAGAGTATTTATTATCTCTTTAGCCGGTTTTTGCGGAAGGATGAAAGCTAAATCTTTTTTGACCGGTTCGTCCAAAGTGATATTTTTTTCCGCCAGCCTAAAGCTGTCAGTAGCAACTATTTTTAAAATATTCTTTGAAAAAATAAAGTAAACTCCGGAAATTTCCGGCCTGGACTGGGAGGGAGAAGCAATGTCGACTATCTGAGCAAGCCCTTGGCAGAATTTCTTATTATCAACTTCAATATATTCTAGATTTTTAAACTCCGGAATTAAGGGAAACTCTTCCGGATCAAATCCCTGTATTTGGTTCTTAAAGCTTTTGCACTCCACATATAATCCCTGTTTTTTCTCCTCAAGCGTAATTTTATCATTAGGAAGCAATGAGACGAAGCTTGAAACTAACTTTGCGGGGACGACTACTTTTCCGTTCTTAATAATCTTGGTTAATATCCACAGCTTTATTGCGGTTTCCAGGTCCGTAGAACTTAAGCTTAAAAAACCATCCTCGGTACTTATTAAGACATTATCCAAAATTGGCAGAGACAAGTTTTTTCCGACAATTTTTTCAACTATACTTAATCCGTTTTTAAAATTTTCTTTTAGGATTTCTACTTTCATATTAATTATTATTATATAATATTATTAATTATTGTTATTAGTGAGGAGGTTTTTTGAACTTTTGCAGATTGAAATAGTCGGGAGAAAATTTATTTTAGTCTTAAATTCTTTTGTGGAAATAGTGTGGATAGATTAGTAGGAATAAAAGTGAACTTTAGTGTGTGAGTTTTTACCGGCCAAACTGTCTTCATTTATTCCCATAAGTTATGCACTGTATATCCTCTGTTTTATTAAAGTTAATTCTTCCGTTAATTTATTGTTTTCTTCGTTCTCCTGGTTAATTTTTTTATATGCGTAAATTGCAGTTGTGTGATCTTTTCCTCCAAACTTTCTGGCAATGGCCGGGAAGGAGTATTTTAGCTCCTTCCTGAGCAGAAACATAGCTATCTGTCTGGGCCTTACGATTTCCTTTCGTCTGGTCGGGTCAAATAAGTTTTTTTCTTCCAGGTTATAAAACTTAGCAACGGTCTCTATAATTTTTTTATAGTTTGCAACATCAAAAGGAGAGAAGACAAAGCCTTTTAGCAATTTTTTAACAGTCTCTATGTTCAGCCCCTGGTTAATCTTGTTGTAGATCAGTACCTTATTTAGGGCCCCCTCCAGTTCCCGGATGTTCTTTTTGACGTTAGCGGCTATATAGTCTAAGACGTCTTCCGAAAGGTCCATATTCTTTTCTTGGAGCTTTGTTTTTAAAATAACCAGCCTTGTTTCATAGTCGGGCAAGCTGACGTCGGCAATCATTCCCCCTTCGAATCTTGATCTCAGTCTCTCTTCCAGTTCTGCTATGGCATTTGGCGGCCTGTCCGATGAAAGAATAATTTGTTTATTTTTTTCATATAAGGAATTAAATACATGGAAAAATTCTTCCTGGCTTTTATTTTTGCCGGCTATAAATTGTATATCGTCCAGAATAAGAACGTCGATGGGGGCCAAGCTTGCTTTAAAGGTTTCCATGCTATTTGTTCTTATGGCTGAAACGATGCTTGAAACAAATTTTTCCGAAGATATATATTTAACCTTTCGTTTTTTGGATTCATCGCTTATCTTGTTCCCGATCGCCTGTATTAAGTGTGTTTTTCCCAGCCCGGTGCCCCCATAAATAAACAGAGGGTTGTAAGTAAGTCCCGGGTTGTCGGCGACGGCCAGTGCGGCTGCATGGGCCAATTCATTAAAAGAGCCGACTACAAAGCTATTAAATGTGTATCTGGGATTAAGGTTGGTCTCTTTGTTTATTTTAAACTCCTCGAATTTTAATTGGGCGTCTTCCTGCTTCTCGCTCTCAATGATTGCCTTGGCGGGAGTGTTCTTTACGGCTTGAGGGTTTATAACAAACTCCAACTCTTTTATAGAGTCGTCTATGTCGTGAAGCGTTTTTAAAATTAATTTGTTATATTTATTGCTAAGCCACTCCTTGGAAAAGGCATTTGGTACTGAAATTATTATTTTTTCACTGTCCTTGGAGACTATTTCAGTGTTTTGAAACCAGGTGGCGAAGTTTGCCCTGGAGATATGAAACTGCATTTGGGCTAAGACCGATTGCCAAAGCTCTAGGTTATTCATAGTTGTGAGCGAGGGAGATATAAAATGTTTTACATCGACCGAGCGATTACACGCACAAACATATTGGAATGTTCGTGCAATTTGGAAAGTTTATTTTTTCAAAGCTGATATAAGACAGCCTTTGAAGTATTAAGTATCTTATGTATATTGTATTTTTCCTTTTTATTGGGCATTTGTCAAATAGAACTAAAACAAGAGAGAGGTGTTATTAAGCTGTGGATAACTTGTGTTGGTTCCCTCTGCGGAGACGCACAATCAAAAAATAGTAAAAGGCATTTTTATATTTGACGAAATGCGGTTTTTAAACTATACTAATTGTATTATATTTATTAATTTCTTAAGCAACTATTATGAGTTTAACATATAATCCGAAAAAGAAAAAAAGAGCAAACACCCACGGTTTTTTGAGAAGAAAAAAATCTAAAACCGGCAAGCAGGTTGTTGCCCGAAGAAGGAGAAAGGGCAGAGCAAAGTTAACGGTATAGGTTAATAATGTTACCAAGAATAAACAGGATAAAGAAAAAGAAAGATTTTGAAACGATTTTCAAGAACTCTAAAGGTTTCAAGAATAACCTTTTTATCCTAAGAATATCCAAAAACAATTTAGGACTAAATAGGTTTGGGTTTGTTGTCAGTAAAAAAATATCAAAGAAGGCGATAATAAGGAACAGGATAAAAAGAAGGATGTCCGAGGCGATAAAGGGTGAAGCTCAAAAGATAAAAACAGGAACCGACCTGGTTTTGATTGCCTCTCCCGGCATCGATAAAAAAGATTTTTCTGAAATAAAAGAAACCATAAGCAATGCCCTGCTCAGGGCGAGATTGATTGTTTGATGTAAGTGATGCCGTCGCCTTCGCCGTACGAAAAGCTAATTATAAAACCAAAAAATGTTTGAATCCTTAACAAATTTTTTTTACACCATATTATATCAGCCATTATTTAACGCCCTTCTGGCGCTATATATCTATATACCGGGACATGATTTCGGAATAGCAATAATAGTTTTGACGCTAATCATAAGGATCCTCCTCTTCCCTACTTCCATAAAAGCTGTTAAGTCGCAAAGAAGTTTGCAAAAATTGCAGCCTCAGATAGTGGAGGTACAAAAAAAATACAAAAACGATAAAGAAAAACAGGCGAAAGAAATTTTAGCTTTATATAAAAGAGAAAAGATAAATCCTTTTTCGGGATTGCTTTTAGCTCTTATACAATTGCCTATATTGTTGGCCCTTTACCGCGTTTTTTGGGGCGGGCTGAACCCGAAAGGGCTTGCCAGTCTTTATACCTTTATCGCAAACCCGGGGCACATAAACCCGCTGTTTCTCCACTTGATAGACTTGTCGAAGCCAAACATGGTACTGGCGGTTCTGGCCGGACTAACCCAATATTTTCAGACAAAAATGCTTCTTCCTCCGAGCCCTCCGACCGTTGTCGGGCAAAGCAAGGAGCCGGATTTTGCTCAGGCTATGCAAAAGCAAATGGTTTATTTTTTTCCGATATTCACAGTTATAATACTTGTAAACCTGCCGTCTGCTCTGGGTCTTTATTGGGTGGTTAGCGGGCTCTTCTCTATCGGGCAGCAATATGCTATTTTTAAAAAACACGGTAAACCGGAAACAGTAAAAATATAAATTTATGTTAGAGAAAAATCAAATAGAAAAAATTAAAGAAACCGTAGAAGAGTTTTTCGGGAAAATGACGATAAGCATCTCCGGCATAGAGGTGTCTTTGTCTGCTGCTAAAAATGATGCCAGGGATTCACAGGAGGCACCAGATAGGGACAGAGACGTTGTCGATTTAGATATAAAAACCGATGAACCTCAAATTTTAATAGGGACTCAGGGGCAGACACTTTTTGAAATACAGCGCCTTCTAAGAACAATCCTCAATAAAAAATTACAAAAAGTTTTTTATTTTAACTTAGACATTAATGACTATAAGAAAACAAAGGTGGAATATTTAAAAAATATAGCTAAAGACTTGGCAGACCAGGTGGCCAAAACCAAAGAGGAAAAGGTACTTTCACCAATGTCATCATACGAGAGAAGGATTATCCATGCCGAGCTGGCGCAGAGGACAGACGTTATCACTGAAAGCCAGGGAGACAGCTACGAGAGACACATTGTGATAAAGCCTAAATAATACAATAATAAAACTGCCCTCTGGGGCAGTTTTTAGTTTAAGATTGTGTTGTCCGACTTCAAAGGGCGTTTTTTATTTTATAGGGATTATGACAACATAGTTAGGCAGCACTCCCCCGCCGTTTCTGATGTTCTGCCATTTTACTTGTCTTGGCCCGGATTTATTTATATCATTATCAATCGGAAATTCTTGGCACGAAGTCCAGGGTCCGGACCCATTATCCTGGGTGCTTTTATAAATAAGCAAAACAAGGTAGTTGCCATTTATTATTATAGAAGAAATATTTTCTCCGCCAAGGGATGGCGGAGTTCTTCCTGTGCATTTTCCTTTTTCGTCGTATTTTGTACAATTTTGTTCTTCTTCGGGGACACCATTGAATTTCAAATCTTGGAGATTATGATTGTAAATTCCATTGATGTCAGAATTTTTAACTTCATAATATCCATCGCCGGTTTTATTGCAGTGAGCAACAACCTCACTGATGTTGGCGTACTCCTGGTCATTAAAACAAGACTCGCGATAAAAATATACTCCGTCACCATTAGGACTATTGTCATATGCATGTATAGACGCAGAAGCAGCAAACGGATCTACTTGTTGGCACCCGCCGGTTTTTATATACTGACATTTGCCCCAAAAATTCGTTTTATCATATAGGACCGTTACGTAAGATGATCCGCCATTAACCCCTCCTGCAATCTCTACTGAGTGTACCTCATTTTTCAATGGACCTAAGTCAGAAAGACTTTCTGTGTTTGGCGCCTTACTGGTGTCTGAGCAGTCGCTATTGTCCTCATTTCCGTAGAAATAAACACCCGGGGCTCGATCTGCACCCGGAACCGGTAAATTGGCGGCCGGCAGGCTGGCCACCTTAAAGATGCTTAATTGGGGGTTTATTGTAGTTATTATTAAATATGTTGATAGCAAAATAAGTAGGCCGGCTATCGACCCGGAGACCCTATCCTTGGCGCTGGCTCTTGCCTCGGCACTAATAGGCGCTAAAAAATACATTATTCCACCGATAGTCAGGGAGATTATAACTGTCCCAATTCCGATGGACATCCCAAGATTGAATAAAGATAATACATAGGCGGGTAGCCCCGTTGCCGATCCTCCCTGACTCGACGTAGAGGGTGGTTGAACATCTAGGCCAGCAGCAAACAGCTTACCGACATGCAAACAGAATGTGGCAACAAACAAAAAGGAAAGAAACGAAAAAAGGGTGTGACCAAAATTTTTATATTTTTTTGCCATCAAATAGGAAAGGATTTTTACTTTATCGGGATTATGATAATTTTACTTATTTCATTGCCTCCGGCGGCAACCACCGGTTCAGTGTCCATATCCTCAACATCTCTGGTTTGGCCATTGAATGTTTGGCAATAGTTTGCGTCGCTAGAACCGCTTTTACTGTCTTTTGAATAGACCGCGACCAAATAGCTGCCCTTTATGTCTATGGAGCCGGGGCAGTCTTTAAATGTTTCACAGGCATCGGTAGAGCAGTCAACTCCCTCATCTCCGGTTGTGTCGCCTTCGGATCCGCTGAAATTGCCACAGGTTCCGCCGGCACACTTATGCTGATAGGCCTCCGGTTCTTTTACTCCGGTATAACTAAAGCACATTTTTTCCGGACTTGCTTGATATGATGGGCTGTCGATTTCATCATTGTCTACATTGTAAAACCCTGCATCGGCCCCCGAATCCCATCCATACGGTTCACTATAAAAGGACACTCCGTCTCCGGCGCCACCGGGATTTTCTTTGTTCATTTCGAAAATATCAGCGGCCTCGGGGTCTATATTAATACTTTGGCAACCTTCACTAGTTATCGGTTGGCTGCACTTGCCTCCGCTGTTAAGGCCAACATTCTCGTGTAATATAATTCCATAATCGATTTTATTTACAGGATCGTTAACGATTTTGAGAGATTTTATCCCTGCATCAACTAGGCCCTCCAGATTGTTTTGTGAAGAGGTCACGGCTCCAGAGCTGTCACCGGTACAACCTGCTTCTGAGAAAAAATAAATTCCTGACTCTACTGCCGGGACGGGAATAACAACCTCTGGCAACTTAGTCATGTTAAGTTTTTCAAGGCTAGGGTTGATTTTATCAATAATCAAGAAAGAAGCTAGCGTCAATACTAGACCTAAGATAGCTCCCTTCATCCGATCTTTTGCATTGGATGACGCCTCGGCGCTGTCTCCAGACATTATTAGGGTGACCGCGCCTATCACAAAAGATATTAATGCTAATCCTCCAGCCAAGCCTATAAGTGTGTCAAAAATATATGCCGCATATTGGCTGAGGGTAGCGTTATCTGACAGGCCGGGCAGATTGACTTCCATGGCGGCAAAAGCCGGGTTAGCCCCCGAAGAGAGAATAACAAGGACGGAGAATATAAATATAAAATAGTTGTTTTTTTTATTTTTCAGCATATTTTTTTATACCCCATGCAGAGCACAAGGGCTATATCATATTAATTTATTTTAAGCTTACTCTTGTGTGTTGTATATAGGGTTATTGCTTACTGTCGGTGTTTTTTGAAATTCTTGGCAACAAAACCAATTGTCAGTTAAGTCTTTACTGAAAAGATTTCCAAGATCCGTGCCATAACAATAGTCTTTCACGGCAGTTCCATCATATTTTATTTCTCCTCCGTTAATGGGGTGCATCAAATTTTTTCTGACCCGCGTACAGTCTATTAGCCTGGTAGCTACACTATATTCACTGTTTACTTGACTGCAGCTATCTGTCTTCTGTCTTGAATATGTTAATTCTTTCATAATATCACTTCTTGGCTCAGTGAGGGCAGTTGTATAAAAAGCGATAAAATCGATTTTGAATTGTCTGATATCGTTCCAAAGATCTGAAAGGTAGTCAGTAATTTGTTCGCAGGGGCTTCCATCGCAGGGGGTGAAGTTGCAGCTGCACTCCCAGTGGCCATCGGCGCCTCCGCTTCCCTCCGATGTACCTCCTTCTCCTCCAGTACCCGTACCCGTACCTCCAGATCCTGATCCGCCGCTGGCATATTCATGGCACTCTCCTGTACCTGAGTCACATCCTTGTCCGGCGGGGCAAACCACTCCTGCGCATAAGTCAGTGGATCCCGTCCCGGTATCTTCTCCTGTTCCGGTGTTTTCTCCTGTCCCGGTATCCCCTGCCGTCCCGGTATCTTCTCCTGTCCCGGTATTTTCTTCTTCCTGAGTCAGCAAGAATATGTTACTCGTAGTGATTGTTTGGCTCGCAAAAGATATTTTATTATTTATGTTGGTTTTCGGAAAAATGATATTGTTTGTTTGAAACTCCGCCAGGCCGGCGTTTTTATTATAGTGCGAAGTATTATAGTCTAGTATTCCATCACCGGAATCAGTGTTGCCGTTGGTGTTGTCGGTGCTATTGCTTGTGCCGGTTGTTGGCGGTATCCACTGCTCGCTATATCCGCAGCCAGTTGTGCATATGGGCGTACTGTCATCATGCTCCGCACTACATTTACAGTAATCTTGCACGGGGTCTGTATCTTTTGCTTTTCCTATTTTTTTTGCCTGGTCGAGTATAGTTTGTATATCTTTAACCATTCCATCGGCACTTTTTTTAAGATTGCCCGCCCAATTTTTAGCCGCATCAACGGTTTGCCCCACAGGGACTTCTCCGTCCTGAGAGCATATCCTTTCTGTGCCAATAGGAGTCGGGCTATTCCCTTCTCTTTGCGGGTCATCCCAAAAATTATCTTCACAATAAAAAGTTAACGGGTCATCATTGTTGGAATATTCATTACATTGTGGTCCGACTATTTGGTGGGCTGAAATCGGCTGCGCCTGTACGGCATAGCCTTCTTCTCCCTCATTGCTTTGGTCGCTTTCGTTAGGAATGCAGAAATTAAGAGTTTGGTCTATTTGGTCGCAAGAACATGCGGGACAAAAAGAGGAAGCGGGGCATTTTGTAGTCTCCGGGCATAACTCTTGGCAGGAAGCGTCTGCGTTGCTTTTACTATAACAGGCTGTGCCTTTTTCTGCCGGGTCATATGGGTCAGAACATTTTTGGCATTCGGGGTGGTCATAAAAGAAAGAAGCAGAATAGTTTCCTGTTGCGCATACATCGCCTCCGGTCTTTCCGGCTCCTGCACCAGTTCCTGCACTACCTCCAGATCCCCCGGTTCCCGAGTTGCTGCCACCTGCGGGGCTGGTCTGGTTGTCATAACATAATCCATCAAAACAATATTGGCTATTGCCACATATGACGGTGGCGCAAGGATCAGTTGTGCCCTGGGTATCATCTGCCGCCCCGCTGTCGCCCCCTTCTCCCTCTCCATTGTCATCAGCTAAAATAATTGCCTTTGAGTTTTTAGTATTAATATATTGGGCAGTTGAAAATATTTTATTATTTGTTAAAACACTTGCCAGGCTTGCAGTTTTATTATTTGGCGAGTAATTATATCCTTGCGTATTGTTGCTGCTGGATGGTTCAGCGCAATCAGGATAACCTGCATACTGGTTAGAGCCGTTTTTACACAAATATGCGTTGTTAATGCAGTACTTGGCATTGCCCGGATCATTTGGGTCGGTTTGGGTGGCACAATTCACAAAGCCCTGAGAACCGAATAAGCAATCCCCGGCATTATCTAAAACGCACTGTGAGTTATTGTCGCACTGGCTTTGACAAAAAGTATATTCTTCAGAGCCGGGCGAGTATTCTTTGCCGCAGTTGTTTGAGCAATCATCTTGGCAGGTGCTTATACAATCTGAAAAGGTTTCCGCGCTGCCATCTGTGACGTCCTCGTTGGGACAAGGCCTGGAATTATAAGCGTCCTCAATGCATTTTTCTTGTTTGCTTAAACAATCCGAGTTAGACCCTTGGCATTCTCCGCAATTTTTATAAGCCAACATAGCCCCATTGCTTGAGTCCGGGCATGCATCGTTGCATTTTTTTAAACAGCTGGAATTATTATAGTTAAAGCCGGTACAATATTTAGATATATCTATAGGCTTTTTTGTTCCTGTATCGACAAATTTTTCCGGGTCTGTTAATACGATGGTTTCAGTTTGATCTGTTTGTTCATATGTTTTGACAAGATCAACATAAGGAACGGCTAAATAGCAACTGCTGAGCGCAGATCTTGCCTTGTCCAGTTCGTCTTCGTCTTTTTGTACAGACTTTTCTATCTCCGGTATTTTTTCTTTAAAATACGTCAATTGCTGCCAAAGATTTAGCTGGCTCCATTTATCCTGGTCGATTACGGTAAACGTTTTTCCGTTTGCTTGTATTTGTTTTTCAACAAAATTGGGTATGTTAGAACACGGGGTTGACTCATCTTTCGGGTTGGGACATCTAAACTCATCTAATCCGTTGTACTGCGGATTGCCACAACTGCCGGTTTTGCTGAGATCAGAGCCGAGCTGGTCACCGGTAGTGTTAGCGGCGTCTTCAGTCTGGCTGTCGACATTATTAATATCGGCGCCGATTTCATTGTCTATAGAATCAAATACCGCAATAATGTCATTTAAAGCAGATATCTCCGCGCTGGCGTCTGCGGTATTGGTATTCCCTGTGCTATTAAGGTCAGATTTTGCATCATCGGAGGCCTTCTTCATATCATTTTTCATATCAGCCGCAGTTTTCTTCATATCATTTTTCATATCAGCCGCAGCTTTCTTTAAGTCGTTTTTTACGGTAGCAGACCCGGAGCTGAGATTAGACTTCATATCATCAGCAGCTTTTTTCATATTTTTCTGGACATCATCAGAAGACTTCTTCATATTGCTCTGCATGTCGTTGGCGGCCTTCGTCATATCTTTTTGGATGTCAGCGGCAGCTTTTTTTATATTATTCTGAATATCGGCAGCCCCTGACTGCATGTGGCTTTGGACGTCGGCAAAACCCGACTTCATATGATTTTGAATGTCATTAAAACCCGACTTCATATGATTTTGAATGTCATTAAAACCCGACTTCATATGATTTTGAACGTCGCCGAAGCCAGAACACATATGGCTTTTAATGTCGGCGGCACTGGCAGCCATATGGTCTTGGACATCATTGAATCCTGACTTCATATGGTCTTGGACATCATTGAATCCTGACTTCATATGGTCTTGAACCTCGTTGAAGCCGGCGGTCATATCACTGCTGACGCTGGTAAGGGCATAAATATTTGTACCGGTAGAGCTGTTGATAGGTAAGACAAAAATATTCTTATCGGTGGCAGTATATTGAGCAGTCGAGAATATTTTTTCACCGGATAAAAGATCTGCTATCCCGGGTGATCCGTTTTGATACTGACCATTATAATCAATAATGCCATCCCCCGTATCAGTATTCCCGCTGCTATTATCTGTGCTGTTGCTTGTATTGTCGGTACTATTAGTTCCATCTGTGTTGTCGAGGTTATCGCCCGTAGGTGTGCACTCGCCGGCTTCACAGGTATATCCCGGTGCACAATTAGCATCAGACTCACAACCGTTGCTGACATTATTGGTATTATCGCTTCCGTTTTTATTATTACTGCTTCCTCCTCCAGTCCCATTCCCGCCGCTTCCCTCCCCGTTTGTTCCCGTCCCGCCAGATGTGCAGGTATCGGTAGATACTGCTATCGGACCATGTTCAATAGTATCTTTAACCCCGGTCGGACAGCAATCTTTCGGAGTGTCTGATGCCGGTTTTTTGCACGCAGCGCCTACGCACTTGCCGGTGCACGTGTATCCACCCGGGTTTGGACACGTTGTCGGTTCGTCACAACCCCCCTGTCCACCGCAAGTATTGTCGCATTGGCCATATTCTTGGCAATTACATTCATCCATCAGCTTAGTTATTTCATCTGACAGTGCTGCGATTACCTGGGATTTTTTTTGAGCCCCATCAACAAGCTGCGTGAGGCAGTCAGCTCTATCGTGATCAATAAATGTTGGTCCCGCTTCTCCTGTAGACAATTTATCTCCATCGATAGGGTCGCCGTTTGAATCAAAACCATAACAGTCCATGGTCCTTGTTAAAAGGTTTTCGGTTAAAGTGCCTATCGGAATTTCCTGAAAAGTTTTAACATTAACGCCCGGGGGCGCAGTGACAGAAGTGGCGGAAGAGTTCGGCAGATTGATTAAAGACAAAACTCCTACCTTGCAACTCGTCAATTGGGGGTTGATTGTACCCGCTATTAAAGTTGAAGCAAGAACCAGCAACAGACCTAAAATACCGGCTTTTACCCAGTCCTTGCCTTCATCGGTAAATTTACCTCTTCCATAGGAAACTAGATAATATAGTCCGCCATAAGCGATAACTATTACTGCCACCGTAGTGGCCAAGCTTGTTATCAGGTTGATGACATAGCAGAAAAGGTCGCCGACAGAAGATGTGTCGTTTAGCGATTTTCCTAAAATACTGGGGTAGTGAACCTCAAGAGCTAAGGCGAGTCCGGCTTGTAAAAAAAATGCAAAAAGCATTCCCCAAAAAAGAAGTGTTTTTTTGATTTTTTTATTCATTAACTATTTTTTGTAAGATTTTAAGCCGACTCCAGATTTTTTTTAGCTTCTTTATTTTGCAGCACTTCTTGAGGGTTGGTTGTAATTATTTGATTCTCCGTGGGGCTTGCAACCACAGAAAGATAAACGTGTTTTTTCCCGGCAAAAAATAACCCCTCCCCGACCGATGCTTCCAGTATCAAATATTTTTCCTGATCAGTTAAGTTGAAAGTTTTTTTGATAAGATCTATATCAGCCGTGGATTGTTTCATCAAGAATTGCAAAGACGAGTTTGTTATGATTGCTTTGCCATAATCCGATTTCATAAAGTCTGCAACGTCCTGGGTGATAGTTGTAACTCCAAGATAATATTTTCTGCCTCTTTTAACTAATCCGAAAAGGAACGAAGCTCCATCAGCTGATTGCATCAACCACCACGCTTCATCAATAACCAGAATTCTTTTCTTTAATTTTGATCTGACAATATTCCAGATATATCTCATGACGATATACAGAGCGATAGGCCTTAGCGACTCTTCCATATCTCTTATTCCAAAAACAACGAAACTCTTGTCCATGGAAATGTTTGATTGCTGGTTGAAGAAGTCAGAAAATGTTCCTTTGGTAAATTTTTTAATTCGGTTAACCAATGATTCCGTTCCGGTCATGCTTTCCAATATTTCCTGGAAGTCAGACATTAAAGGAGTATTATTGGCCCATGTTTTCGGGTCTGATTGCGGGGTGATATCTCTTACCGCATAAGTTTCCGTAAGCGCCTCATCTAAAATACTATCTTCTTCAGGAGATAAGCCGCCCAACATAATTCTTAAAAGTCCCACCAAGTTTATAACGTTAGATCTTAAAACATCTTCCGGGGTGTCATCTGGACCCGGTATCGGCAAGTCAAAAGGATTTAAATGATTCGGAGATGTCAAAGAAATTTTCAGGAAAGACCCGCCCACGCTGTCTGACAAAGCTTCATATTCATTTTCCGGGTCGATAATAATCACATCAACTCCCTGCATTAAGTATCTTAAAATTTCCAGTTTTATCGCATATGACTTTCCGGCTCCGGCTTTTGCGAATACAACCATGTTGGCGTTTTCCAAACTGAATCTGTCAAATAAAACCAAAGAGTTGTTGTGTCTGTTTATACCGTACAAAATTCCTTCGTTAGAACTTAAGTCAAAAGAAATAAACGGAAAGCAGGTTGATAGCGGGGCCGTATCCATCGGCGTGTGAACTTCCAATAAATCCATACCGTAAGGATTGCAGGAAATAAATCCTTCCTTCTGTTTGAATAATGCCGGTTTTATATAAATTAATCTGGACTCAAAAATTGATCTTAGCGTAAGCTCAGTATCTCTCAGCTCTTTTTCAGAAGTTTCATATATGGTTATATAGAGGCCCATTCTGAACATTTTTTCCTGGGCGGTCATTAAATTGTCTCTAAGGGTTTCAATATCTTTGTATGCCGTTTCCAGCGCCGGGTCTCTGATCAGCCCCTTCTCTTCCCTCTCTAAAATTTCTGAAGAAACTTCCGTAACTTTTTTTCTTAATTTTTTTAAAATTAATTCGCTGCTGACCGGATGAATAAAAAATGAAACATCCATCGGAGTGTTTAAATCAATTACGGGCGAGAACCATCCGGTGTTTAAATATCTTGGATAAGAAAAAACGAAAAAAGACTTAGCGAGCCTTTCTCCTAATTTGATATGATCTTGCATAACTCCAATATATGGAGGCGCAATAATATCTCTTACATCAAAAGCTTCCTCCTGGAAAATTTTTTCTTCTGCGGTATCTTTTTTCCCGCCAAAAAGATTGTCTAAAATTGAAGCCATAGTTTGAAATTATTTTAATAGCTCAGGTAAAATTTCCGGATAGTATCCTATTTCAGCCTGATCGGGATGATGTATGGACCAGAAAAGTTCTATGAGCTCGGGCGTTGTAAGCGGCACGGCATCCAACCCGCATCTTCTCAGGCCCATTGATAAATATTCCATTCTCTGCCAAAGCTGTGTTTTGCACCTTTGGAATTCGTCGTCTTTCATCGGTTGATTTTGTTGTCCCGTAGTTCCTATTTTAGAAACATCAAATTGTTTCTTCGCCCCCTTTAATCCAAAAATTTCCATTAAGTTATAAGGCACAACAATATAAAAGTTTCTGGTCATAACCGTGTCCTCTATAACCATGCTTTTTATAAATTCTCTGTATGATGAAGTTTGCTTCCTGAGCAGGCCATTAGTCTGTCTTTCCTCCAGGTCTTTTAGGCCGTCCAAATAAGGAGTGATGTTTATATTTCTTGACTGAATTACAATCTGGCAGAAAAAATCCAAAGAGTTTAAAAAGTTTTGAAAGGCATAAATTATAGCGGTCTGTTCTTCTTCTGATTTCAAGGCAAAGTTGATAGAAGAAACCATCATGATCCCTCTTATAGAGCTATTTTTTAGAAGCAAAATTCCCTCTTTAATATCTTGTACTTCTAAGAATGCTTGTGTTGCTGATTCTGGCATAATCTTTGCTGATTAAAATTATTTATTTCTAAGTTCTACTTGTGTTTTCATTCTTCTGAGCTGGCTTGTTTGAGCCTGCAAAACCGGGCCCTGGTCTATTTTTTTTATCTGAGTTCTTGTTATCGGTTTAAACGGATACGGGGATTCTTTTTTCTTCCAGGTATAATCTTTGCCGCCCATCGAGAAACCAATTGATCCTAAAATTACATTTAATATGGGCGTTCCTCCTACCGTTCCAAAGGCCAACCCTACCGCAACAACAAAAATTATTACGGCGGCAATATAAAAAAGAAATCTAGGTAAAATATAATACAACATAAAACAGGCCACTCCCCCCCCCACCAGGTAAAAGAATTGTTTGAAGGAAAGGAAAGAAATAATTTTTCCTTCTGATTCAATGAATTGCGGTATAGGATACTGTTCCATAATGATAATTTAGAATTTAAAATTATAAACTTTAAATTCATTTATTATACCATAATAATTATTAGTAGATACAAGCGTTATTCACACATATAATCGTGAGTTTTTAACGGGCAAAAATAGGCAGAATCGGTATTGACAATATGTCTTTAACATGATATAGTCGAAGCGTACTGAACTTTGTCAAATAACAGTTTTAGAGGCGCAGGGGCTACCTGTGTCGGCTGTTAATTGGTTTTTTGTTCAGGAAGGAAAGTGGTTATGATCCCATTAGTAATACTTGCGGTTCTGCTGGCGCTGTTGGTGCTTGGGCTCGCGGTCTCCTTTGACTATGTCAAATCCGACGAGGTGGCATTGCGCCGCTGGTTCGGGGTGTTCGAGGAGAAGGTCCACAGAAGTGGAATTATCCTCGTTCCGCGGTTCCTGGGAATCAATCTGGTGAAAATCCCAAAAAAGCTGTTCCGCTTGCCGTACGAAACGAAAAGCGAACACCTTATTTACACCAGCGACAAGCAGTTGGCCAGTCCCGAGGTGACGTTCTACCTTGAGTTGCCGTTCAACGACGACCAGGTCAGGGCGTTGATTCTGCTGGTCGAAAAGGACGTACCTTTGACAGAGGTTGCTTTGAAAGAGTGGGCCGAAGATATTTTGATGCCCGCTCTACGCCAAGCTTTCTCCAAAAAGATACACACGGCGCTGGTCGGCGACGTGGACACCAATGAGCTCAATGACCGGGTAAATGAAATTCTTCACAGGCCCGGCGGCGTGCTCAGAGAGTGCGGAATTATGGGGACGGATCCAGACGATATCAAGCCCGGATCAGGAAGGGCGTATGTGGAAGTTGAGACCGTCTCCTTCAGTCCCGAGTTGCAGGCAGCTATGCAGGCGCCGGTTGTGGCAAGGTACTTGGCTGAAGAAGCTAAGCAGACCGCGGCAATGAACGCCGAACAAATCGGCGGGCAGATCTTTGCGACAGTCGCAAAGATGGCCGGTAAGACAGTCGAACAGCTTGCCCGCGACCTTCGCAGTCACCCCGAAAAAAGGGGGAAGTCCACGAAGGAAAAGGGTTATGCGGAATTTTTCGCATATGCCCAAGACCAGGCCAAGCGCGATCGTGCAGCAAAGAATGGCGAGCTGACCGATATTCGCGTTGGCAACACCGATGGAACGCCGATGAACGGTGAGCTCCCCGCTTTCGCTGCTGCAGCACTTCTGTTGCGTGGTGGCGGTCGCGGAGGTTTCGGTGGCAAGGGCGGTCGCGATAATCGTGACAAGGGTTCTAACCTCGACCAGGGGGTGAAGAGTGCAGTGGCGCCGAGCCCCACGAAAAGTCTCGATGAGATGATTCGCGCAAGGAAGGCCGAGAAAGGAGTGAATTAAAACTCAAGGTTTTGCCACCAGGCAAAACAAAGGGGCTGGATTGAAAGATCCAGCCCCGTTTTTTTTTGTAAAAATAATTTTTTATTTACTCAATAGGTTCTCTATAGCTGTCCTGTCCTCTTGGCCTACTTGGCTGTGGCGCCTCCTCTTTTATTTTTTCTGCCATCATGGGCCGAATAACTTTTTTGGGAGCTTTTTTGCTTTCTTCTGTTGCTGTCGGTTCGCTCACTGCTATATTTTTTACAATTTCTTCGGCCCCAACAAGAGGAGATTTTTTGATAGAGGGTGGCGTGATATCCCCTATTTGGGGCTTCTCTATCTCGGTCTCTTCTGGGATTATTGTACCTTTTTTAACAAGCGGGAAGATATTTTTTTTAATGTCAACGGCTAAATCTTCTGCTGTTTTTGAGTCTATGGTAAGTTCTTTTGATAACAAGGAGGGTAATTCTCCCTCTTGTATATTCCCAAAGACTAAGTTTCTAACGATACTCATTACAATAGCTCGGTGGGATTTCTCGTTAGTCTCTAGTTTTTTAAATATTTCGTCGGCTGTTTCTTTTAGTTTGTACTTATCTAAGACGTCGGAGAGAATTTGGAGAATTCCTTCCGAATAAATTAAATCTTGTTGCTGACCAATTGGATTATCCATATTGTTTTTTTTAATTATACCAACCTTCTAATATTCATATTATGGCCCCTTAAGCTTCATATTAGGATTTCTACTAGCCGGTGGCGCAACTGGTGGCGGCTGTGGCAGAGAGGCAGGTTGCGATGGACTCAACAATGCATTTGTTTCGTCAATTTTATTGTAAAAATCATCGAATCTTTTTCTGCCTTCCGGAGTTTTTACATCAAAAGCCATGGCGTGATCCGCGAGCTGATTTTGTCCGGCTGTAGTCGTGAGTAAGTTTTTAAAAGCATCTCTGCTGGCCTTTGGAACTTTCTGGCCAGAGATCATATGTTCTATGTGCTCGCGAGGCATTGCTTCCAGGGTGGCTGCATCCCAGACCTTTTGGTTCTTAGCGAACTCCTGAGGGGTTTGTTTTGCTGCAGCCTCTCTGGCTTCTGTTGGGCTCCCCAGCCCGACATTCATTTTTAAGGCGTCACTCTTAATATCAGAATGTATCCCTCTAGTTTTGAAGTAAGCTTGCGCATCGTTTACGGCTTTAGCTTGAGCGTCATGTCCACCTATCGCACTTATCGCGCCGGCGCCTCTTTTCACTGCCTCTTGGGTTGCCTGCGCCCTGTCTTTTGCGGTTGATCCGATTTCATTGCCACCAGCCACCTGAGCTAATTTTTCAGTGCTCATTGAGCTAAAACTTTTTTCATCTCTGGCTTTTAACCCAAGTCTTTCCTGCATTCGTTGTGTCCCAGTCGATAGTCTTTGGATGCCGCTAGACACGTGTCCACCGGTTAGTTTATCTAACATCTTACCGCCTCCTGCGGCTCCACCTGCGATGGCTCCAACGGCAAACCCCGTGACTCCTTTGGCCATCCCCATAATTGCCCCACCGGCCATAGATGCCACTCCTGTTTTTTGCGCTGTTATTTTAAATCCCGCATAAAGAAAGATTAGAACAACGGCACAGGAACTAAGTATGGAAAGCTGGTCTGTGCCACCTATTGCAGTTACCAGCGACGAGGCTACGTAAAGGACAAATGAACCAAATACTCCGACAAAAGACCATTTCAAAAAGTTGTCCCACCACTCCGTCCACATTTTTTTGGTTGCAGGATAAATGAAGAAGGCAAAAGCCAGTGGCGATAATATAAATAAAAATATTAAAATAGCATATCTGGCAACAAATATAGCGGTTAGATAAAGAAGAGTAAATGCTGTTCCTAAAAAAACTATTGAAAAGAGAAAACATCGTTCACCGAATATCCATATATTAGTGTTGGCCGTGGCCGCATCAAGACTTTTTCGCGAAGAGTTGCTCATAGCCGTTAGCATCGTAGATCCCGGTGTAAGGTTGTTGGTAGTTGTTGATGCGCTGCTTGTGCCTGCCGCAGTGCCTGCAGAGCTTTGGCCGCCCAGGTTGTTTGTAATCATATTGGATGCATCAATAAGCACTCCGCAAAACAATCCGGAAAAGTTAACCACAAGGGCAATCATTATTAATTTACCTAAAAGCTGTTTTGCCTCGTATTCTCTAATTCTCAAAGCAGTTGCTATACCCACAATGACAAATCCTAAAACGATAACCATGTTGGCTAAATCTCTCACTAATTGCCATGAGCTGGCAAAAGTTGGGTCTGTTGTTATCGGTTTCCCTACAATATTAATAATTATATATGTAAGTAGAAAATTAGAATAAGCCGCTATAGTATATGTTCCTTCTAAAAGTAGTCTTGGAATACCTAAAACTATTGTTCTAAGAAAAGAAAGTTCTCCATTGCCAATCGAGTCCGGTTCAGTTTCTGTAAGCAAACAAGCGGAGGCAAGTCTCCCGTCTTTGTCATCGGCATATTTACCGCATTGAGAGGCCGGCACTACCGGGGTTTGATCGGCCGGAGTATTTATCGTGCCGTTATCTACCGCCGTCTGACGCGAAACTGTTCCATACCCGGTCCCTTCCGGAACAAAGTCAGAGCCGCTTGTGTCGGCTTTTACAATAGAGGGTGTGGGTCGTAAATTTATTATGGTAAGCGGAGATAGCAGAAGGAAAGCAAAAACAGCAAAAAAAATCAATTTATATGTCAGCGAAGGTAAAAGTTTAAAAATTTTTGCCATTGGGATTTAAATATATTATATTATTTTTTCAGTTAAGATTATTGTTGGGATAAATTATTTAATTTTACACCATTTAAAGACTTTAAGGTAGTCAAGTTATCAACAGACATAAAACTATTTTAATATATCTGTTATTATCAGATTTACTATTATTACTTTTTAACTTAACATATATAAATGGGCATTAATTCATTTCAATTAAAAGTCATTGCATGCTTGGCTATGGTTGCAGACCATGTCGGATATTTGTTCTATCCTGACGTAACTATCTTGAGAATGGCAGGGCGTCTAGCCTTCCCCATCTTTGCCTTTTTGATAGCCGAGGGATATTCCAGAACGAAGAATATTAAAAAGTATTTGTTCAGGCTTTTTATTTTTTTTGTTGTTTCTCAACCAATTTATGGGTATATTTTTAATCGAAATGGCGGAAGCGTTTTAAATATTTTTGCAAGTCTTTTTTTGGGGCTAACTGCTATTTATTTCTATGACAAAAATAGAAATAAATATCACGGCTTGATTATAGTTTGTTTAATTTCAATTTTAGCCAGCGCTATTAATGCTGCCTATGGTTTCCTAGGAGTTTTGATGATATTTTCTTTTTACTTTTATGACGTGAAAGAGAGCTTTGATAAATTGTTTCTTACCCAGCTAATGCTAATTATTATTTTTATGGCATCGAGTCTTTCCTATCAATATAGTATTGTCCACATTGTCACTTTCGCCGATGTTGGATGGATGCTCGCTCAGCTTTGGTTTCTGTCGGCATTATATATAATTAAAATGTATAACGGCCAAAGAGGTAGGTATTCAAAATACTTTTTCTATGCTTTCTATCCTGTGCATTTGTTGATATTAGGGGTGATTGCTATACCGATATCATTTATCAATATTTTCAAAATTTTTCGATAGAGTAACCCAATTATTTACATAGAGCGTTTCGGCTCTTTGCTTGGGTTCTATTTTATTTTTCAATAGCCACCCGTCAATTTTCTCTTTATTAATCTCCAACATTTTTGATAGGTTGCCTCCAAGCTGTTTTCTTGGCTGGGAGAATCCGGCTTTAACAATTTTAAAAAATAAGTCAGCCGGTGCGGTGTATTTGTTTTCGGGGATAATTTTTATTATTGCAGAATCAATTTTTGGAGCAGGCCAAAAACAGTTTTTTGAAACATGAGAAATAATTTTTGGCTCGGCATAAAACTGCACAGATACAGACAGCAGGCTCATATCCGGTGGCTGTGAACAAATTCTTTGTGCTACCTCTTTTTGGAGCATCAGAACCATTTCTGTCGGCCTATTTTTCTCCTCTAAAAATTTTCTTATTAATGGAGATGTTAAGTAGTAAGGGATGTTTGCTACTAGTTTGTAGTTTGTAGTTTGTGGTTGGTAGCGTAAGATATCACCTTGAGTTACGTCCACGTTTTTATAATCCTTCAGGGTTTCTTTTAGAATCTTAATCATTGTTTCGTCTTTTTCCACCGCTATCACCTCCCCCGCTTTCTCCGCCAGCGCCTGCGTTAATACTCCAATGCCCGGACCAACTTCTAAAATAGTGTCGGTTGGTTTTATGTCCGCTGCAGTAATAATTTTTTCCAGTATTTTTTTATCTATTAAAAAATTCTGGCCCAACCCCTTAGACGGCCTGGCCTCATATTTTGAGAGAAGTTGTTTTATTATTGTAGGAGAAGTAAGTTCCACCCCCACACCAGAAAAATTACCAGTATTCTCTGACCCGTGGGTTGGTGTGTTAAGTTTTTTGGTGTGGGGATACATTAAAATATTATAGCATAAATAGGTGCGGCGCAGAATTAGTATCTCATCTTGACGTATGTTGCCACATTATTGTATAAAAGAGCTAGCGTTAGGAATGGTGGCGTTGTGCGAACCAACTAACATTGAAAACTGATAGATACGTGGAGGAAGATAAGATGAAAAAAAGAGCATGCGTAGCAGTAATGTTGATGGCCGGTTTAGTCTTGTTCGGATTTGGGTGCCAAAAAAAGGGTGGAGATGCACCCTCGGCGGACACTCCGGCCAGCGGGTATAGCGTGGTGAACTATAAAAATGTTATGCTATACCCGGGTGGCAGCGGCTCCCTCAGTGTGACGGTGAACGGGCCGGCAGCAGACTTGGCTGTAGTTTTGGTCACCCCAAACGGCGAACCAAGTTTTCGGACCATCGATAAGAAGGACATGATCGCCAACTGCCAAACCGTCGTGCTCGATATGTCCGAAAGAGATTTGTATCAAAAGGGAGAATGGACGTTGATGTTAAAGTCTGTTAGCCCGGAAAAGGTCATCTGGAAACGGAAAATTAACTTCTATAATGCGGTCCACCCGCAAGAAACTGCGAAAAATAGCGGGTAAGACCTTCTCCCACCATCGTATAAAGCCCAGTACCCCGAGAAAGTGCGCTTTCAAGGGGCTCTTTTTTTGTCCAAAAGCGGGCGTTAAAGCGGTGGATAACTATTTGACCAAAGTGCCTAAAAGTGGTAAATTTGAAGTACCTTGAGTTATGAAATGTCTTCCGAACGATTTCATTTTGGTTTTCAGGCGAAAATTTGGAATTGCGAGGAGGCATACTGACAAAGTGAGTCTGGCGACGAGTAATTACAAATTTGCAGCCAAAACCAGAATGAAAAGCGTTGAAGGCCATTTCGTAATTCAAGGTATAACGATTGTTAAAAATAATTAACAAAATATTAATAAGGATAAAGAGGGTTTGGCACTCTGCAAAGAGCTCTAAGAGGGCCAATTTAAGGGGATTATTTAAAAATCCTTTGTTTTATTTTGGCCTGATTTCCCTGGCCATCTTCGGAGGCATGTATTCTTCCTGCAGTGGCGTTATGGGGCTTAACAGCTTGAGTGACGGCAAGGTGGTATTCTTTAATTCATTCTTTAATAAAGTCGGCAGTTTAGGTACTGCCAGTTTATTTTCCAGCCAGGCAGCCGCCATCCCATTGGAAACGCCCGATCTAAAGATAATGCAGAACAACACTTTATGCGGAGTTTCTACTCCATGTGTTGTCTCCGGCAAGGTCTTGGGAGACGTTTTTGGAGGGAGCAATCAAAATCAAAAAGACGTAGTTAACTATGATGTGCAGCCCGGTGATACCATACAGTCAATAGCCGATTCCTATAAAATATCAACAAGTACCCTGCTTTGGGCAAATGACCTGACCAGCTCATCGACCATAAAGGTTGGTCAGAGCTTGGTGATATTGCCTACTGACGGAGTTTTGCATGTTGTAAAATCAGGAGATACAATTTCAGGTATTGCTCAAACATATAAGGCTCAGGCTGAGGACATAATTTCTTACAATGATTTAGCCAACCAGGACGACATATATATAGGAGATATTTTAATTGTGCCCGGAGGAGTTATGCCGAGAAAGGCCAGCCCTGTGATGAACAATCAAATTCCTTTGGCCAATAACTTCTTTATTTTCCCTGCCCAAGGACGCATAACACAAGGGCTCCATTATTATAATGCCGTTGACCTTGCCAATAAATGCGGTACTCCAATTTATGCCGCTGCAGCCGGTATTGTTCAGAGGGCTGTTTCTAACGGAGGATGGAACGCCGGGATGGGAAACCATATAACAATTTTACATAGCAACGGAACAGTTACTTATTACGGACACCTTATGGCGCTGTTGGTAAAATCCGGAGACAAAGTTTATACCGGACAAAACATAGCCTTAATGGGCGGAGCCCCAGGTATGGCCGGAGCCGGAGACTCTACAGGATGTCACGTGCACTTTGAAGTCATCGGAGCTAGGAATCCTTTAGCCGCATATCCGAAGGGATCAACAATCAGTTACAAATAGAAACAAAAAACCGCCAAAGGGCGGCTTTTTGTTTAAATCAAAAGTTAAAAGTCAAAGGGCAAAATTACAATTTAAAAGTTAAAATTTCTTGGATTTTAATTTAATAACTCCTGCCGCCAACATGTTGGCGATTTCAATTGCTTCATTAAGCAGCAAACTAACTCTTGTAGCTTCAGCAAGCTTAGAGTCTCTCAGTAAGCACAACCAGTACTTCGTTTCATTAGCAGACTTTAAAGCAATTTCGTAAAACTTTTTGTACTCGAGCCTAGAGCTGGCTGCACCTCCTTCAATTAAATTCGCTCCGATCGACATGGATGAACGCAGCACCTGGTCGGCAATAATCCAAATGGTTCTTTTGTTGGAGAGTGTGTCTATAAATGCAATCATATCAAGGCTAAAATGGTAGCATCTCGTTTTTAGATCACTTTTAAATTTTGAATTGTAATTTTGCATTTTGCATTTTGACTTTTGAATTAGTCTCTAACTCTGTACATTAAAGCTTCTGCGATGTGTTCATATTGGATTTTATCTGAGTTAGCCAGGTCAGCAATTGTTCTGGCAACTTTCAGTATCCTGTGGTATCCCCTAGCGGACAATTTTCCTGAGTCTACGTATCTTTTTAAAAGCCCCTGTGACTTCTCGTCATGCTCGCAATATTTTTTAATTTCCGGAATGTTCATTTCAGAATTTGTTAAAATGCGGTCGTCGGCGAATCTCGCTTTTTGTTTCTCCCTGGCCTTTTCGATTTTTTCGCGGACGGCTAAGCTTTGGTTTTCTGTTGAATCAGCCGTCAGTTTTTCATATTTTACCGCAGGTACTTCTATAAACAAATCCATCCTGTCCATTAAAGGTCCGGACATTTTTCTTCTGTACATTGAAACTTGTGAGGGTGAACATGTGCATGGTTTTTCCGGGTCATTATAAAATCCGCAGGGGCATGGGTTGGAAGCTGCGATTAACATAAATCTTGAAGGAAGAGTAAAGTTGTATTTTGCCCGGGACACGGAAATTTTTCCTTCTTCTATCGGTTGCCGCAAAGATTCCAAAACATCTTTATGAAACTCCGGGAATTCATCTAAAAACAAAACTCCCCTATGCGCCAAAGTTATCTCGCCAAGTTTCAACGGGCTTCCCCCGCCGATCAGAGCAACGTCCGAAATAACATGATGAGGCGATCGGAATGGTCTGGAATTAATGATCGCTTGATTCTCCGCAAGCAATCCGGCTGCGCTGTAAATTTTTGTGACCTCTAAAGATTCCGCAAAATTTAATTTTGGCAAAATTGACGGCAGCGCTTTTGCCAAAAGTGACTTCCCTCCTCCCGGAGGTCCGAACATAAATAAGTTATGGGCGCCCGCTGCTGTAATTTCTAAAGCGCGCTTTGCATATTCCTGGCCTTTAACCCAGCCTATATCAACCTGATAATCGGGCGCCGGGGACGCTTCCCCATCGCTTAGCTTTTCTCCTAATATTTCTTTCCTTTTTTCTATATAAGCCAGGGTCTCGGCCAGAGAGTCTACGCCGACAATTTTTATGTCATTTATTAAGCTGGCTTCTTTGGCATTCTGTTTCGGTAAAATTAATTCCTTAAACCCTTGTTTCTTCGCCATTAACGCGAACGAGAGCGCACCTTTTATGGGCCTCAGTTTTCCATCAAGAGAAAGTTCTCCCAAGAATAATTTATCCGACGCATTAAAGCTGGTTTGTTTTGATGCAATTAAAAATGCCAATGCAATTGGCAGATCATAAATTGATCCTTCTTTTTTTAAATCAGCCGGGGCCAGGTTAACTAAAACTTTGAAAGTCCTTCCGTGGGGTGAAAGTAGCTTCGTGCTTTTTATGGCGGAGTCGACCCGCTGCTCAGATTCTTTAACTGCTTTGTCGGGAAGCCCGACGATGGAAAAGGAACGTAGCCCCTGCCCCACATCTATCTCTACCTCAACCAGTTGAGCATCAAGCCCGTTTATGGCTCCGGAAAAAACTTTGCTCGGCATAAATAAATTAAATTATTTTTTAATTATTATATTATATCACAAAACAAAAAATCGAATCTAGCCTAATTTTAATATCCCACTTTTCTAATACTTCAGGCGGGGATTTTGTCGCTGGACTTGTAGTGGCCGGACTGTTCGTAAATTTTTAAGGTTGACATCACTTTCCCGAGTTGATAGAATTGATATATAACCGCTTAAGCGCTACCGCCTAAGCGGTCCGACCACCGCTTAAGCGCTACCGCCTAAGCGGT
>Ga0316229_1000208_pt1 | contig 87681 bp, 73 predicted proteins | sample TBH18023metaG_FD_206011 | JGI IMG/M metagenome (GOLD analysis project Ga0316229, IMG submission 206011) | Freshwater microbial communities from Trout Bog Lake, Wisconsin, USA - TBH18023 | ecosystem: Environmental > Aquatic > Freshwater > Lake > Hypolimnion/Profundal zone | place: USA: Wisconsin... | reverse complement strand
GTCAACACCGAATTGAAAGTTCCCTAAACATCGAAGTGTCAGACTGGGGTATCGAATCTTCGAAAATGAATACACTGTATCGATGCTTGATTTGCATTGGCTGGTGTTGTATTTTATAGAAAAGTATCGATATGCATATCCGCCTCCAACGCGCAATGCTTTGTGACCAGCCGCGTATGTGCTGTTGTCTTCCCTCCTGTTGTTGTCGATAACATCCTTCTCATTTGATGGCGCTTGAGCTATAGGATCGCGAGGTCCTATTTACCATTCCGCCATTCTCCAACATAATCTTTCATCGCACGCTATACCTCTCACGTGCATGCATCATGCCGTGAATCACGCGGGGAGTCTGGAGCACAATACGCAGGACGTATTTGTAAACGACTCACGCAGGGCTAACAACAACTGAATGACCCGGGAACATATCCCGAACAGGAGAACACCATGGCACGCATTGCAGCGGATGTAACTGAACTCGTCGGCCGGACACCTTTGGTGCGGTTGAACCGTGTAACCGCCGGTCTGGGAGCCACTGTAGTCGTCAAGCTGGAGAGCCACAACCCGGCTGGAAGCGTGAAGGACCGTATCGGGCTGGCCATGATCGAGGCAGCCGAGCGCGAGGGAAAGATCAAGCCGGGCGAGACTGTGCTGATTGAGCCGACCAGCGGCAACACGGGCATCGCGCTTGCCTTTGTGGCCGCAGTCAAGGGCTACCGCCTGATCCTGACCATGCCGGAGACGATGAGCGTGGAGCGGCGCATCCTGCTGCTGGCCTTCGGCGCGGAGATTGTGCTGACGCCCGGAGCCAACGGGATGAAGGGCGCTATCGTCAAGGCGGAAGAGTTGCTTCGCGAAACGCCCAACGGTTACATCCTGCAGCAGTTTAACAACGCAGCGAACCCGAAGATCCACTTCGATACCACCGGGCCGGAGATATGGAACGATACCGAGGGCAACGCGGACATACTTGTCTCGGGCGTGGGCACTGGCGGCACGCTTACCGGCGTGAGCGAGTACATCAAGCCGCGCAAGCCCGGCTTCTGGACGGTCGCGGTCGAGCCCGCTGCCAGCGACGTGCTCTCGGGTGGTCAGCCTGGACCACACAAGATCCAGGGCATTGGCGCAGGCTTCGTTCCCAAAATACTCAAGACAGAGCTGATTGACGAGATCGTGAAGGTGAGCAACGACGACGCGTTCGCTATGGCGCGGCGGTTGCCCAGGGAAGAAGGCCTGCTGGTCGGTATCTCGTCCGGGGCAGCGGTGTTTGCCGCGCTGGAGATTGCGCGGCAGCCGAAGAACGCCGGCAAGTTGATCGTCGTCGTACTGCCCAGCTCAGGCGAACGCTATCTCTCCACATTGCTGTTCGACGAACTGCGCCAGAAGGCGCTGGAGACGAAGACCTCTACCGTCGCGTTGTGAAGACGATCAACTTGTTGTAACTTGTTCACAAAAACTGGTGCGGCTGGATTGCGAAGAGAACCGACGCATGCATCTGAACGATTCGGCCGCCCTTGCTTGATGAATAAAACAGCCCGGTAAAGAGATTTCAATTATGCCAACAGCTACAAGCCAGCGCCATCTCAGTCAGATCGCACCGCTGATCCTTCAGTCGGAGATCCGCTCGATGTCCGTCGAGTGCGAGCGGATCGGCGGAGTGAATCTGGCGCAGGGGGTTTGCGATACCGAGCTGCCGTCGCTGGTTGCGCAGGGCGCGATAGAGGCAATTAACAGCGGATTGAACACCTACACGCGGCTGGACGGTATCGCTCCGCTGCGCGAGGCAATTGCAGGAAAGCTGGCGGCGTTCAACGGGATTCGCGCCGACCCCGACACGGAGATTCTGGTGACTGCGGGAGCCACCGGCGCTCTGTATGCGGCGAGCCTTGCGCTGCTCGATCCCGGCGACGAGATAATCCTCTTCGAGCCGTTCTATGGCTATCACTGGAACACGATGCTGTCGCTGCGGGCGGTGCCGGTGGCGGTTCCGCTGTACGCGCCGGAGTGGCAGCTCGACATTGCACGATTGCGCGAATCCATTACGTCGCGCACCCGCGCAATTCTTGTCAACACACCCTCGAACCCGAGCGGCAAGGTCTTCTCGCAGGCGGAACTTGAGGCCATCGCCGAGATCGCTATCGAGCACGATCTCTTCGTCTTCACCGACGAGATATACGAGCACTTCCTCTTCGGCGGCAATCGGCATATCAGCATTGCGTCGCTGCCAGGGATGTTTAAACGCACCATTACTATCTCCGGCTTATCCAAGACATTCAGCATTACCGGATGGAGGATCGGCTATCTTGCGGCCAGCAGCCAGTGGGTCCCCACCATCGGTTACTTCCACGATCTGGTGTACATCTGCGCACCTGGCCCGTTGCAATATGGAGCAGCAACGGGACTGATTGGTCTACCGGCCTCTTATTACGCTGCTCTCGCCAGCGAGTACGAACAGAAGCGAGACCGGCTCTGCGCGGCGCTGAGCGATGCTGGGTTGACGCCCTCCATTCCGGATGGCGCTTACTACGTTCTCGCCGATGCCAGCCGGGTTTCCGGAGCGACTGCGGCAAAGAAGGCTCGCACACTGCTGGCGGCCACAGGTGTTGCCGCCGTTGCCGGCTCTGCGTTCTTCGAATCCGGCGGCGGAGAGAATCTGCTTCGTTTCTGCTTCGGCAAGAAGCCGGATGCGCTGGACCGCGCCTGTTGTGCGCTGCGAACTCTTTGAACTCTTTCCATTACAACTTTCATCGAACAGAAGCACCTTGATCCCTCAAGGTGTGAACCCAAAGGAGTTACCTAGATGCCTACCACCGAAGTCCGCCGCGCCCTTGGCGATGCAGCAGCCCGCCACTTAGCCAACACCACAAAGACGCCGCCGCAGCTTACTGCCATCACTCCGCGCTGGCTGGTTCAGTTGCTCTCGTGGGTGCCGGTTGAGTCGGGAACATACCGCGTCAACAAGGCCAGGAACGATAAGGAGATCGATGTGGCCTGTGGCTCGCGTGACGAGCGCAAGCTGCCCGAGACCTTCATCGACTATGTAGAGAAGCCGCGCGAGTACACGCTGAGCGCCATCTCCACGATTGTGGATGTGCATACCCGCGTCTCCGACCTCTTCAGCCATCCCCACGACCAGATTCGCGAACAGCTTCGATTGACCGTGGAGAAGGTGAAGGAACGCCAGGAGAGCGAGCTGATCAACAATGCGGACTACGGACTGCTGCACAATGTTGCGCCGGAGTCCCGTGTGAAGCCGCGCAAGGGCTCGCCTACACCGGACGATCTGGACGAACTGCTCGCCAAGATATGGAAGGAGCCTGCGTTCTTCCTTGCCCATCCGAGAGCTATAGCGGCGTTTGGCCGCGAGTGCACACGGCGCGGCGTTCCTCCGCCCACGGCCACCATTTTCGGTTCACCCTTTCTCACATGGCGCGGCGTTCCGCTGGTTCCGTCGGACAAACTCGTCGTGGATGCTGCGGGCAAGAGCAATATTCTGCTGCTGCGCACTGGAGAGAAGCGGCAGGGCGTGGTCGGCCTCTTTCAGCCCGGACTCCCCGGCGAACAGACGCCCGGCCTTTCCGTCCGATTCATGGGTATCGATCGCAACTCCATTGCGTCCTACCTTGTGTCGCTCTACTGCTCCGCTGCCGTGCTGACAGAAGACGCACTGGGTCTTCTCGAAAACGTAGAGGTCGGAAACTACCATGAGTACAAGTGACCCCCGCTTCCAGTTCGACGAGGACGCGGTCGCGCAGGCAAAGTCAGCCGTGGGGTCCGCGTTGCCGGATGTCGCCACGCTAACGCAGATGGCGAACGAATTCTTCCGCGCACTGCCCAATCAGGGTGTTCGTGCAGCGGACCAGGTCCTTAGCGGGACATTCCTGCCTGCGTCTCCTGGCGCGTATGCATCGCCCGGCCTACCTGCGACGTACTCGTCCTCGATTCCAGGAGCGGAGATGCGTCAACCGCAGTTTGGCGCTCTAGCGCCGTCTGTGCCTGCGCTCCCTTCCATCGACAAAGCTCCCAGCGAAGCTGACGTTGCGCGACTCGCCGGTGCTGGTCTGCCCGCGAGTTATCCTGCGGAGGTCACGTCCTTCGCAGTTGCGCCGACGCTCTCGCCCTCCATGCATTCGTTGCCCTCACAGGCTGCCATTGCACAGAATGTTGTGCCGCTGAGTACAACCTCACCCTTCAGTCTTCCTCTGCCCGACTTCGATCTTCCCTTTCCGAACTTCGAAGCCTCGCTGCCGACTATTCCACCACTCGCAGCACTGGGCTCGGAGGACTACGCTCAGACTGTACTGAATGTTTCTTTGCCGCTCTATTTTCTCGAAGGAGCGGGTGCGCTCTCGCAGCCCATCGTCGCGGCATCGCAACCCATCGCATCAGGATCGCAGCCAGCACAGAGCTTCGCGCCTGCTCTTCTGCCGGATCTTGCGCTGGTCAATCGCCAGTTCGACGTCACTAGCATCCGCCGCGACTTTCCGATCCTGAACGAGAAGATTAATGGCCGCCCACTGATCTGGCTCGACAACGCAGCCACCACGCAGAAGCCGAAGGTCGTCATCGACCGCCTCAGGTATTTCTACGAGCACGAGAACTCCAACATTCACCGTGCTGCACACGATCTAGCCGCCCGCGCCACCGACGCTTACGAAGATGCGCGCAGTAAGGTTGCGCACTTCCTCAACGCGCCGTCTTCCAAAGAGATCGTCTTCGTGCGTGGTGCAACCGAGGCCATCAATCTGGTGGCACAGAGTTGGGGACGACAACACATCGGAAAGGAAGACGAAATCATCATTAGCTGGATCGAGCACCACGCCAATATCGTTCCATGGCAGATGCTGGCGGCGGAGAAGGGAGCGCGGCTGCGCGTCATTCCGGTCGATGACAGCGGACAGATCCTGCTGAACGAGTACGAGAAGCTGTTGAGCACCCGCACCAAACTTGTTTCGTTTACGCATGTATCCAACGCGCTAGGCACGATTACGCCCGTGCAGCAGATGGTGCAGATGGCCCACCGGTATGGCGCCCGCGTGCTGGTCGATGGAGCTCAAGCGGTCTCGCACATGCGTGTCGATGTACAAAGCCTCGACACCGATTTCTATGTCTTTTCCGGCCACAAGGTCTTCGCTCCCACTGGTATAGGCGTACTCTACGGCAAGCCGGACGCGCTCGCCGATTCGCCACCCTGGCAGGGCGGTGGACATATGATTGCCGATGTCACCTTCGACAAGACCATCTACCAGCCGCCGCCGTTTCGATTCGAAGCTGGTACCGGCAATATCGCAGACGCAGTCGGCCTGGGCGCGGCAATCGCTTACCTGGACATGATCGGCATGGAGAACATCTCCCGCCACGAGCATGAACTGTTGGTCTATGCCACGCAGGAACTGCTTAAGATTCCTGGGCTCTGCATCATTGGTACGGCGAGGGAGAAGGCGGGAGTACTGTCCTTCGTCCTGGAGGGCTACAAGACCGAGGACGTGGGTGCCGCGCTCAACCGCGAAGGTATTGCGGTGCGCTCCGGCCACCACTGTGCCCAACCTACACTGCGCCGCTTTGGCCAGGAGACCACCGTCCGCCCATCGCTGGCCCTCTACAACAACTACGAAGACATTGATGCAATGGTTGCCGCGCTGCGCCGCCTCAAACAACTACATGCATAAGGCCCTCGCATCCGATCCTCTTCACACGTAGAGCGATTACTATCAAGTTTTCGTGTGTGTTATACGGACGCGCAGACGTCGTTGCCCACGCGCTGAGGCCGGCAAATGCTTGCCGCACCTCAAGAAAGCTTACCGTAGTAGAATCTGATTTGTGCGCAGCAGGAATGCCTCTGTCGGCGTAATACTGTACGTCAAACGACGGTTGAAGTGATCCAGAGATTATCAACCCCACAGAATCTGACTGCTCTGGCCTATGAGAGCATCAAGAGACATATTCTTGAAGGCAATCTCAGCCATGATGTCCGGCTGACCGAAGAGACCTTGTCTCAACAACTTGGTATCAGCAAGTCCCCTATTCGTGAGGCACTGAACAGCCTACAGAGTGAAGGTCTAATCCGGATTGAGCCACGCCGCGGTGCCTATCTGCGGAGTTTCTGCATTAAGGAAGTGGAAGACCTCTACAACCTGCGCGAAGCGCTCGAGGTCTATGCAGTGTCAGTCGCGAAGATCACTCCACAACTCATCCAAGAGTTGAAGTCCAGTGTGGAGCGCACGAAAAAATATCTGAAATCGCACGACAAGATCCACCATATTGAAGAAGACACGCGATTTCATACTATTATCGCAAAGGCGACGGATAATCAGGAGCTCTGTAGGGTCCTTGAGAACATCCAGAACCAGCTATGGCTTCTTCGTTGTCAGACGTACGATCTCTCTTCAAGCTCTGCGCCCAGAACACATGCCGCGATCCTGCACTCATTTGAACAGGGAAATCGTGAAAGCGCGCAGACTGCAATGCGACAGCACATCAGCCATGTGCGCACCCGCCTGATCGATTTTCTGAATGCATCCACTGGCTAAGCTGTGGCCCGTTGAAAAAAACTCAGAAAAACTATTGACAACGCTCTAATATCTGATATATTACGAATATGCGCCGAAGCAGTTCCATATTCGAGATTGAAGTTATTGCGAATTGTGTGCGCATCCATGTCTGTCGATGTTGCTAATCGCACTCTCTGTGCGAACCCCCACTCATAATTAATGTGTCGCTATTCAGGAACTTCCTGGCAGATGTGTATTTCTGCTCTGTGAATTACTGATTGAGCCCTAGCTCGCTCTTTTGTCGACTTATGTCTTCCTAAGTGCTGAGCAGCCGACGCGATGCCCCACCTGTAACTGCGTGCATCTGCATGCCTATTTCGCGTGAATTCCACGCCATAGGACCGTCATGACTTCATCCAGGTTACCCAGGCTTGTTTTTTCCTTGCTAATTGCTCTTTTGACAATCCCACATCTATTTGCTCAAACACTAACCAGTGCAACGGTAGTGGGCATCGTGACCGACTCCACAGGCGCGGTTGTGGCGAATGCAACACTTACCATTCGCCAGCCTGAAACTGATGCCGTCAGCACCACAATTACCGGGCCATCCGGACGGTATCGCTTCCCATTTTTAAAACCAGGCGTATATGTGATTTCGGCGGATGCACCTGGATTGGTAGCAACCACAGCGCGGTTTCAACTGCTTGTGGGGCAGGAGCAGTCCGTCAATCTGAAGCTGGATGTGAAGGCCGTGGAGCAAAGCGTCGAGGTGGATACCTCGGCCGGCCTACTGCAGACAGAAAATGGAAATGACCTAACCGACTATAGCCAGCAATACATCGAGAATACACCGGTGAATGGCGGCGATATTACCAATATCGCCTTTAGTACGCCAGGAATTCGCCTTAATGTTGGCGGAGGAAATGCAAACTTCAATGTCAACGGACTGCCCTTCAATTCCGTGCTCTTCACCGTCAACGGTGCCGATATTGTGGAGCCATACAACAACAACAATAAGTCAGGCTCCAGCAACAATACGCTGGGGGCGAACGACGTGGCCGAGGCCTCGGTCATCACCAATGCCTACAGCGCACAGTATGGTCGAGAAGCAGGCGCGCAAGTAAATTATGTAAGCAAGTCCGGCTCGAACAAGTTTCATGGAAATCTGGCTGAAAATTATAACGGCGAGTTCCTGAATGCAAACGACTATTTCAACAATGCAAACGGAACCCCGCGCGCCCGCGCCGTGGCAAATCAGTATGCGGGCTCAATCGGCGGTCCCATTCTTAAGGACAAGCTGGCATTCTTTTTCAATGCCGAAGGCCTGGATTACGCACTTCCTTCGGCAGGTGTTGTCTCGTTGCCGTCCCCGGCGCTACAGACCTATGTACTGGCAAATGTTCCAACTTCGGCACTGCCCTACTATCAGGCAATCTTCAATCTCTATAACACATCCCCAGGATTGAGCCGGGCGGTGCCTGTGGTGAATGGAACGAGTGGATCGTTCGTGGATACCACCGGCAATCAGGGTTGCGGCAATAAGGGATTTTCCGGGACCTATGTGACTGGCAGCAGCGGCCCGACCTTTGGCGGGGCTTCTGGCGTCTCTTGCGCGGTCGCGTTTGGAACGACTGCCTCCAGCGTTAACACAGAGTATTACATTGACGGGCGGATAGATTGGAACATCAATAACAAACAGAAACTCTACTTCCGCACCAGCCGGGATGCTGGGGTGCAGGCGAGCAGCACCAACCCTGTCAATTCTCTCTTCAGCGGGAGAAGCCCTCAGCCATGGGTAATTCCACAATTGAACCACACCTACACAATTACCTCCAACCTGGTTAATAACTTTATTCTGAACGGAAACTGGTACTCCGTTGTCGGTGGGGCGAATACGGCGGCACAACTTGCGCTGATTCCTCTCGCAATTGGCATCTCTGACGGTGGCGCCAGCGGTGGCGGCTTCCCAACGCTGTCGCCATCGCTAAACACTGGCCGGATAGGACAGCAGCTCGGCATTATTGACGATCTGTCATGGGAGCATGGCAAGCACACACTGCAGATTGGCGTGAACAACCGGGAAAACCGCATCAGCAGCAGTGCAAATATCAGCGGCACACTTCCGAACTATTCCTTTGGCGATCTTGCTGACTACGCCAAGGGAACGGTAACTGACAGCAAAAACTACAATAGCTTCTCGCAAGCCTTTCCGCTGCAACCCTACGTCCATATCCGCGTCGATTCGCTCGGCTTTTATGGACAGGACGAGTGGAAAATACTTAATAATCTGAACCTAACTTATGGCGCACGCTTTGAGTATCAGGGCAATCCGTCGTGCAAGGAAAATTGCTATTCGCGGGCGAACACGGTGTTTTTGGGTAGCGGCTATCAGGCAGGGGCCGCAGTCCCATATAACTCCACACTTCAAAATGGGTTCAATAAAAATTTCGCGCAGTTGGAGGGCATAGTCACAGAGCCTCGGTTTGGATTTGCCTACTCGCCACTTGGAGAAGGCAAAACCGTCGTGCGAGGCGGGCTTGGACTCTTTGCCAACACATTTACAGCCGGTATTACTTCCAGTGTTTACGGCAACTCACCGAACAAGTTCACCCCAAAGGTGACGACCGGTATTGTTGGCCTCGCACCAACAACAGGAACGTCGCAGGCTACCGCAATCGCCTCGAATACCGCATTCCAGAATGGATTTGCCAATGGCGACACGCTTGCACAGCTACAAGCAGCGGTAGGAGCTGGGGTAACATTTTCCACGCCTGGCCTGTATGTCAATCCCAACAAATTTCACACCAATAAGGTCCTTGAGTGGAGTTTGGAGATTGAACAGCCATTGACTCGGCGTGATGTATTTACCCTGTCCTATGCAGGAAACCACAGCTACAACTATGCACTCTCAACAGGCGCGGCAAATGGGGCCTCGACCAAGGGATTTGGAGGGTTGCCAACGACAGTTCCCGATTCGCGCTTTGCCGGTGTGACACAGGTGATTGATGAAGGTTACGGCAATTACGACGGACTTACCGTAGTCGAACGCCACGCCTTCTTCCATGGGTTTCAGGCGCAAGGCAGCTATACCTGGAGCAAGTCCCTGGCGTTGACGAGTATCTACAACCCAACGCTCTACTCACTGGGAACGCCTGCCACCATTGGGAAGCGGACGGATGGATACGGCCCGACAGCCTTTGATACACGGCACAATTTCTCAGCGGATTTTGTGTATTCAGCTCCTAAGTTTGCAAAGGCCATCTATGAGCATTCCTTGGGAGGATGGAAGCTGGGCGGAAAGGTCTATCTCTATAGTGGCCGTCCGTTCTCCGTAACGAATAGCGCAATCAATACCGCCAACGACGGTCTATCGAGTACATTCAGCGGTTCGGTGCTTGCAGATCTAGTTACCCCTACAACTCTCGGGACACACTGCAGCAAATCCTCGGTGAACATATCGGGGCATACGCCATGCCTTACCCCCCTCAACTTTGCTCCGGCAAATACAAGCACTACCTATCACGGCACAACCAATACCGCGGCGCCACAGGCTGACTGGGGCAACACCAAACCAAACAGCTTCCGCGGGCCCGGTTTCTTCTCGATCTCTGCGCAGCTTGGCAAAACAATTCCCGTAACGGAGAGTACGCATTTCGAGATTGGCGCGGACGCCTACAACCTGCTGAACCATCCTAACTTCGGGTTGCCAACCTCGGATGTAAACAGCGGAAATTTCGGCCTGATTACATCCACGCAGGCTTCTCCGACCAGCATCTACGGTACAGGTCAGGGAGCGGCAGTCTCCGGGCGCGTTGTGGTTGTCTTCGGCAAGTTCGTCTTCTAACCCCGTACGGCCACTGTTGCCGAGTTGGCTGGCGGTGGCCGTACCAATCTGGCACCGAGTTCATGGAGATAATAAGATGCGAAAGATTCTGTCTGTAACCAAGCTAGAAGTTCTGCTGCTCCTCTTATTGTTACTTTTCCCTGTACTGCTCTCGGCACAGACCGAGAAGCTCACGCTTGACGATCTGCTGGGCGGTGGTCGCGGTGGTGCGGGCGGGGCTGCTACACCAGGCGGATTTGCGGGAGGCCGTGGTGGAGGTGGTCGTGGCGGTCGCGGTGGAAGCGGAGGTTTTCGCGGCGGTGGTGACGAGGCGCAGCTCACAGCCGACGGCAAGTACTCCGTGACGGAGGACAACAGCCAGATTGTGCTGAAGCCTGTGGATGGCAGTGCGGAGAAGGTGCTGACCTCTACGCCGGATTTGAAGTCTAACGTAGAACTGTCGCCCGATGGAAAGCACATCGCGTATTTGAGTCTGGGGCAGGTGTGGGTGGTGACGACTGCTGGCGGCGACGCGTTGCAGTTGACGCACGATCCTAAAGGCCCTGGCGATCCGCGCGGCGCGACCGATCATAATCCGCAATGGAATCCCAATGGCAAGTGGATACTGTATGACACCGGAACCAAAGGATACAACGAACTATATGTTGTCAGCCAAGACGGCAAGGTCAGGAACTGGCTGGCGGCGACGGAGATCTATCACGGCAAAGATGTGATTGCCGCAAACACCGCGCCGGACAAGGGCGATGCGGTAGCGTCGGACCGCTTCGATGCCCGTCCGGCCTGGTCTCCTGACGGGACGCGCATCTCGTACACGGAGCGCTCGCGGGAGTTCTTCTCCGGCAAGCTGAAGGTGCTGCCGTTCAATCAGGAGACAGGTAAAGCGTCCGGAGCGGCGCTGGACCTCTATGTTGCGAAGAACGATCCAGGCGGCGCGTGGGCCATCAACACGGACGTATGGTCGCCCGACAGTAAAACTCTTGCCGTGGTGCTACAGGAGACGCACTGGGACAAGATATGGTTAATCCCTTCCACAGGCGGCGCGCCAAAGGAACTGACCTTTGGCGAAGGTGAGGACGAATCACCCATATACTCGCCAGACGGAAAGTGGATTGCTTTCGAGTCCAACCGTGGTGTTGCCGAAGAGCGCCACATCTGGGTGGTCCCATCGGCGGGCGGTGAAGCACATCGCCTGACGAGCTTTACCGGTCAGGAGGCTGGTACTCGCTGGTCTGCGGACAGCCAGAGTATTCAGTTCACACACAGCACGGTGCTTGGCGCGTCGGCGACGTATAGCGCGGATGTAGGTGGCAAGACAGCGCCGCGCCTGATTGGTGAAGAGCGCCCTTCTCGCTATGCGAATCTCGGCATCACACCTCAGGTTATTCACTACAAGAGCAAGGACGGGTTGACGATTGCCGCCATTCTCTATAAGCCGGTGAACTATCAGGCTGGCACGCGCTATCCGACGATCATCGAGGCGCATGGCGGGCCCGAAGGGCAGACCACGCTCACCGCGTCGATCACATCGCTCTACTTAGCCGATCAAGGGTACGTCGTACTGGAGCCGAACTTTCGTGGCAGTACGGGCTACGGCGAGCGCTTCCGCAATGCCAATGTGGAGGACTCCGGCGGCGGAGAGATTGATGACATCGCGGCTGGCGTGAAGTATCTGGTCGACACAGGGCTGACCGATCCGAAGCACGTTGGGATCTCCGGAGGAAGCCACGGGGGAACGGTGGTTGCCAACGCCGTGACCAAGCTGCCAGACACCTTTGCCGTGGGTATCGAGAAGTTCGGCGTCGTCGATCGCGCGCTGTTTTTGAAGTACACCAACCGCAACTCCGAGATCCGCTGGGAGACGAAGATGGGTGGCACGCCGGAGCAGAAGCCGGCGGTCTATCGCAAGGCGAATGTGCTTCCCGACGTGGCGAAGATCAAGACCCCCCTGCTGATCCTGCATGGCGAAGAGGACCCGCAGGTCCCTCCGCAGGAGTCGCAGGAGTTTGCGGCTGCGCTGAAGGCGGCAGGCAAGACCTTCTCCTACTTTACCTATCCAGGTGAAGGGCATGGCATCTCGCAGCCCGACCATCGGCGGGACGCTACAGAAAAAGAGATCGCGTTCCTCAACAAGTACCTGAAACCGGACTCAGTCCAAGTCGCCGCCCAATAACAACAAGACAGGAGCGCGGCCCGCGCATTGTGGGCCGCGCCTTACTGAGGAGAGATTCATGAAACATCTGAAGATTGGCACAACCTGCGCAGCGATTGCACTCGCAATCGCCACCACGCTCTTGATCGCGCAGCAGCGCTCCCGCTTAAGCTCTTACGATCCCGGAATTCGCCCCGTGACCGCTGACTCAATTCAGGCGGAGAAGACAGCAGAAGACGCATGGTTCGAGCACATCCGGGTGCTTGCCAGCGACAATCTAAAGGGACGCCGAACGGGGACGCCGGATTTCATCCAAGCGGTAGAGTACGTCGAATCGCAGTACAAGGCGATTGGACTGAAGCCGGCAGGGACGGACGGCTATCGGCAATCGGTTAAGTTTCGCAGCGCCAGCGTGGACGCCGAAGATTCAAGTGTTGAGCTAGTGCATACGGATGGACAGACACAGAAGCTGAATATCGGCAGCGAAGTCACGATCAGTCCGAACGCAGAGGGTGCGGTCTCAGTCTCTGCTCCGGCTGTCTTTGCCGGCTATGGCTTGGAAGTCCCCGGTCTTGGATTGAATGCTGTTAAGGGCATCGACCTGCACGGTAAGATTGCGGTTATTTTGTTAGCATCGCCGACTTCGGTGCATGGGCCCCTGAAGGCTTACTTCCGCACGGCGGGCGCGCGATGGAAGGCGCTGAAGGCTGCCGGAGCCGTGGGCCTCATCACAATTCCCGAGGCGCGTCAGTTTGCGGGAGGTGCTGGGCGTGGAGCAGGCGGTGGACGTTTCGCTGCAGGAGCAACAACTCCAGGACAACCAGGAGGGACTGCTTCGGCAGCCGGTGCCGTTCAAACGGCCGCTGGTGCCGCAGGAGATGCGCAACAGGAAGGCACGGGACGCGGGGCAGGGTTCACGCGTCAGTCCGGCATTCAACTGGCCGATCCGGCGCTCAATCCGCTGGAGGGTGCGCGGCTGAGCGCAACGCTGCCCGCAGCTTCCGCCAGTGCATTGTTCGCTGGCTCGCCGCATACGCTGGATGAACTACAGGCGCTGGCGAAGAATGGCGATGCGCTGCCATCGTTTCCGCTTTCGGTGACGGTCCACGCAACAACAACGACGAAGGTAATCTCCACGGTGGAGGCTCCGAATGTTGTTGCGCTGCTTGAGGGCAGCGACCCGAAGCTGAAGCATGAATACCTGGTGCTGAGCGCGCATCTCGACCATCTTGGTGTGGGCCGCCCGGTGGATGGCGACACAATCTATCACGGCGCGATGGACAACGCTTCGGGAATTGCGTCGCTGATCGAGACGGCCAAGGCGTTGGCCCAAGGCCCGCGGCCAAAGCGGTCTGTTATCTTTCTTGCGCTAACCGGGGAAGAAGAGGGCGAGCTTGGGTCGCAATTATACGCGCACTACCCGACCGTGTCGCGCGCGCAGATCATCGCGGACCTGAACATGGACATGTACCTTCCGATCTTCCCGCTGCACTTTCTGGAGGTGCAGGGCCTGGGCGAATCGACGCTGGGGAACGATGCGCGCGCCGCGGCCCAGCGGAATGACATTGAGGTGCAGTTCGACAAGCAGCCGGATGAGAACCGCTTCATCCGCTCCGACCAGGCAAGCTTTGTGAAGTTTGGGATTCCATCCCTGGCCTTCAAGTTTGGCTGGCTGCCCGATACGCCCGAGCAGAAGGCCTTCAACGACTGGATTCGCGATCGCTACCATCGCCCAGGCGACAACCTTACTCAGCCAATCGACCGCGAAGGGGCCGTGCACTTCGATCGCGTTCTATTCACACTGGTCACTCGCGTTGCGAATGCGTCGTCGAGGCCTGCGTGGTACCCAGAAAGCTTTTTCAGCACAATTCCACGAACATGAAACTCAACCGCGCCAGAGCTTTTTTGGAGGCACAATGAAAACTCGCTCAACACTTATTCCATTTGTGAAGTCGATTCTTGCTCTCACGGCGGTCACATTTGTTCTGGGCAGTGCAACCGCTCAGAAGTTGACTGTCAACTCCGTCGACTATGCCACCCTCGGCAATCCGACCTCTGCCGTGGAGACGCCGGACGATCGCTATGTCTTCGTCTCGGTGACAAACGTTGGCGGGCCGAACTTCACTGGTCCGGACTCGGCAGGCGCGAGGAAGGGCGTTGTCTCGGGCGTTCAGATCTTCCGCGATGCAGACGGCACCCTTAGCTCGATCGGATTCATTCAGCTGGGCAGCAGCGGCGCCAACGGTCTTGCTTTGTTGCCCGGCGGAAAAACCCTAGTCGTCGGCGCGGGAGATGACGGCGTCGCATTCCTCGACGTGCAGGACGCGATCCACGGAACGGCCAAACCGGTCTTCGCCGCTCAGGGTGCGGGTGCCGGAACCTTCGATGTGGTCGCGACCCCCGATGGAAGGTATGTGTTTTCCGCCAATGAATACGGTGTAGTTGCGCAGCAGCGCGGCAATGTGGGCGTCATCGCGGTCGAGCCGGATGCGAATGGACGCGTAACCCAACCTGTGACGATCGAGCAGATTCCGCTGGGGGACGTAGTCCCCAGCCTCACTCTCTCGCGCGACGGAACGCGTCTATACGTTGCCACTGAGTTGGTGCCTGCGAAGAGCGCCTTGCAGATTGCCGGCGCGGGCAATCCAACCTTGAACAAGCACGATTGCGTGCAGGCGAAGGGATCGTCGGCAGGGACAAATGGATTTATTACCACCATAGACGTACCGCGCGCGGAAACATCGGAGTACGCCGGGCAGGACGCGATTCTCTCGCGCACGGCTGCTGGATGCTCACCCGTGCGTCTGGTCGAGTCTTCGGATGCCTCATCCATATTTGTCTCCGCCCGTGGAGACAACGCAATCCTTCAGTTCAACCCGACATTGTTGGAGTCCGATCCGGACCACGCATTTCTGCGTTCCATTCCAGCGGGCGGCGATGCGGCCGTCGGCCTTCTTCTCTTCGACCAGGATCGCTTGCTCGCGGTTGCAAATTCAAACCGTTTTGCAGACTCCTCAGGGTCTCTCGCCTTGCTCAATGTTGCAAAGCCTGCCGAGCCAAGCCTGTTACAGACGCTGCCCACAGGGACCTTCCCAAGGAACCTTAGCCTGGCGTCCGATGGCCGCTCGTTCTATCTGACCAACTACACATCGCGCAGCTTGGAGAGAGTCAACGTTGCTTCTGCACCAATTACTGTGGCCTCTCGTAATTAAGTCAGACCGTAATTTACTATCAGGAGAATAACCAAGATGAATGGATCAGAATGCCACCCATTGCTTCTCTAGAATGTTCTCGCTGTCATGCAAAGCTCTCCGCGGATACGCCGCAGACCGTCTGTACGCAATGCGTGGATACTCCCGCAGGCTCACTCTTTGTGCGCTATGACTTTTCCGCGTTACGCGGCAGTTCTCCCGATGCGGTCATCGCGCGGGACCTGACGACTCCCTGGGCTGGGATGTGGCGCTATCGGTCCGTTCTCCCCGAAGTTCAGCCTGTGACGCTTGGCGAAGGGTGGACGCCGATGCTGCGCAGCAAGCGATACGCAAATGTGTTTGTGAAGGAGGAAGGCGCCAATCCGACTGGGACCTTCAAGGCCCGTGGGCTGGCCATGGCCGTCACCATGGCTCGGCACTACGGACTGCGCAAGCTGGCTGTTCCTTCCGCCGGCAATGCCGCCGGAGCGCTGGCCGCCTATGCCGCGGCAGCGGGAATCGAAGCACACATATTCATGCCGAAAGATGTCCCCTTCGCCAACTATGTGGAGGCGGTTGCATACGGTGCGAATGTGACGCTGGTGGATGGGCTGATCTCAGACTGCGCACGGATCGTCAACGAGCGCAAACAGCAGGAGGGATGGTTCGACATCTCCACGCTCAAGGAGCCGTTTCGTATTGAAGGCAAAAAGACGATGGGATACGAGCTGGTGGAACAGCTCGGATGGGAGTATCCGGACGCGGTCTTTTACCCTACGGGCGGAGGGGTTGGATTGATCGGCATGTGGAAGGCTTTTGAAGAGATGGAGGAACTAGGCTGGGTGAAGCCAGGTAATCGACCGCGCATGATCGCGGTGCAGGCCGCCGGATGTGCCCCCATGGTTCGCGCCTACGATGAAGGCGACACTGTGAGCAGAATGTGGCAGAACGCATCCACCTTTGCAGCGGGGCTGCGCGTTCCCAAGCCTTATGGAGATGCGATCATCCTCGATATTTTGCGGGCCTCGGACGGCATTGCACTCACCCAGACCGACGAAGAAATCCTGGCTTCAATCCTGGATTGGGCCAGGAACGAAGGGATATTTCTATCGCCTGAAGGTGCCTCCGTCACTGCTGCCTACGACAAGCTGCTGGCCGATGGAATCCTCAAGTCATCCGACCGCGTCGTACTCTTCAATACAGGGGCCGGACTGAAATATACCGATGTCACGGCGGAAGCAATGAAGCTAAAGCGGCTCTAGGATGCCAAGGTGGATTAGCTCATCTCCGAGCAGTTTGGCCAAGAGCACTCTGGTCCTCGCGTTGACGGGACTTGCGCTGTGGCTGGGAGGAGCAGTTGCTGCTCTGCTTGGTCATGCGGCGCTGGGCGCAACGCTGCGCTGTATAGCACTTGTCCTGTTTGCCGTTGCCATTTTGCCTCGATCTACGCTGATGCTATGGACCTTTCTCGCCATGCTGGCAGGCGTGGAAATTGGTCTCGATGCGCCACGCTTCGCGGTCGAGATACATTTTTTTGGCGAGCTATTCCTGCGGCTGATCCGCATGATCGTCGCTCCGCTGATCTTTGCCAGCATCACCACGGGCATCGCGGCGCACGGTCATCTGCGCTCCGTTGGACGCATCGCGGTCAAGTCGCTTATCTACTTTGAAGTTGTCACCACGCTCGGTCTGATCCTCGGCACAGTCGCGATGAATCTCTCCGGCGCAGGCTGGGGAATTGCACTGCCTCGCGCGGTTCAGGATTCCGTACCCGCGATCCAGGCAGCCCATACTTGGCAACTGTCGGTAGTGAATCTGTTCCCGGAGAACATTGCGCAGGCGGTTGCGCAGAACCAGATTCTACAGGTTGCAATCTTTTCGCTGCTATTTGGCGCGGCGCTGGCTATGTTGTCGCAATCGAAGCGTGCTCCACTGCTCTCCGTGTTGCAATCGCTCGCGGAAGCAATGTTTCAGTTGACACGAATCATCATGTTCCTCGCTCCGCTCGCCGCCGGCGCAGCCTTGGCCTACAGCGTGGCGAGCATGGGGCTGGCCGCGTTGCTGCCACTGGGCAAGCTGGTCCTCACGTTCTACGCAGCGCTGACCGCGTTCTGCTTATTTGTTCTTATCCCCATCCTTCTTCTCTTTCGTATCCCGATGCGGAGATTCGTTGCCGCGGTGGGGGAGCCGGCGGCGATTGGATTCGCCACTACAACGTCGGAGGCTGCGTTGCCACTGGCGATGGAGCGCATGGAAGAGTTTGGCGTACCGCGCTGGATCGTCTCATTTGTGATCCCGATGGGCTACAGCTTCAATATGGATGGCGCCAGCGTCTATCTTGCCATGGCTTCCATTTTCGCAGCGCAGGCTTCAGGAATTCACCTCAGCCTCGGTCAGCAGATCGCAATGCTGGCTACATTGATATTGGCCAGCAAAGGTGTCACAGGTGTTCCGCGCGCCACCCTTGTAGTGCTGTTAGCGACAGCCAGCGCAATCCACATCCCCACCGCCCCCGTACTCTTGATTCTTGGTGTTGACACTTTGATGGACATGGGTCGCACCATGATCAATATTGTGGGGAATTGCATGGCCAGCGCCGTCATCGCGCGTTCTGAAAGCTGTTTACTCGATTCTTCGACCTTGCCCAGGACGGAATAGCGATTCTGAATTCACAATTCGACTCCGACCACCGTTCGTTCCATCGCGGTGCTATTGGCTAGGTGAGGCAGCTTCGGAACCAGCTCTAGTTCCCCATACGTCGAATAGCAGAGCCTTCAGTCCCAACGCCCAAACCGCGGTCAGAAAGATGCGGCGAAGCCACAGATTGCCGATGCGAATAGCAAATCGTGCCCCCACCAGGGCACCCAAAAACATGGTTGCTCCAAGAATCAGTCCGAGTTTATAGCTGACAAGCCCATGCCACATAAACACGCCCGTGGCAACGGCGGATGAGAATACATTCATCAGCTTGGTTGTAGCGATGGCCTCGACAAATGTAAATCTAAAGATCGCGACATATACGGCCGTCAGAATCGTGACGTAGCCCCCGCTGAAGAACCCACCATATATACCGAGAAGAAACGTCATGGCATAGCCTGCGATTTCGGCCCCGGCAGATGGAGCAATCGCCGACTCTTGCATCCCCGACTTGCGATAGACCACGGAGAAAGCCGCTACTGCAATAACGGCAACCGACACAATCATAGGGACCGAGCGAGTAGGAACCCGTAAGAGCAGGAATGCACCCATTACAGAGCCGAGCAACGTCAGACCGGCCAATAACGGAAGCCTCTTGAGATTCACATCCGGACTGCGTAGGAACGGCAGAGTCCCGCCAACACTCATAAAGGTCAGAGCAAACATATTGGTTGCAAGCGCCGTGCGCGGCTCAATATGGAACTGAAGCATCGCGGGAACGGTAATGAGCGACGTACTACCTGTGACAACGCTGATTGCACTGGTCATAAGGAAGATGACCACGAGCCAAAACACTTGAATACCGGCCATACCTCATACCTCTATCATAAAGCCCGTTCCCACTCTGCTAGCCACGAGAGTACGCATGGTGAGCAGGAAGCTCCGTGAAAACGGGGTTTCGCCGACTTCGACCCGCCGATCTTTACGGGATATTCGAACCAATCGACGACCAATACTCAGGTGTTTCAAAAAATACGGGGCACTTCACCACCTTAGAGATGAAATGTCTTGTCCGCGCCATAGACAAGGCCGAGTGTGATCAGAGCAATCACAATTTCACCGATGGTCCCGACTAACAGCGGACGGATGCCTTGTTTGCTGAGTTCCCGGACGCTAGTCCGGAGGCCGACGCCGGCGAAGGTAAGCAGGAACGCCCAACGGGAAAGATTGCCGACTGCCAAGAGCTGCGGTTTGGTGAAGAATCCTATAGTGGCGAGCAATGAGATGAGCAGGAAACCGAGCACGAACTTAGGGAACTTCTGCCAGAGAAAGGCTGCCTTGTTTTGTATGCCGGCGGCTTGACCCTTCGAAGCCCAATAGATTGCATAACCGAGCACAACAAAGCCGATGAGCGCATTGCGGCAGGTCTTGGTGAGGACGGCGATTTTGCCGGCGGTGTCGGAGTAAAGAGCGCCAGCAGCAGCGGTTTCTGCCGTGTTGTCGACAGCGAGACCAGTCCAAACACCGTAGGCGTGATCGGAAAGGTGCAGCGTGTGCCCGATCACGGGGAAGACGAAGAGCGAGATTGCGCCGAGGGCAAGAATGGCAGCGATGGCATAGGAGGAATCTTCTTCGTCGGCTTCGATAGCGCCCTGAGTCGCGATAATCGCAGAGACACCGCAAACCGACGCGCCAACAGACAGCAACGAAACCAGCTTTGGAGCCAGCTTGAATCGCTTGCCAAGCCAGGTCATGAAAGCCAGGGCAAGAGCGATCTCGATGAAGACCAGTGCAAGCGAGATGCCGCCCAAGCGTGCGATGTCGCCCAGAATTAACCGTGCACCCAATAGAACAATGCCGGTCTTTAGCCAGAAATCGTAGGTGGCGACTCCGCGACGGAAGAGTGTGGGGACACCGACTGTATTAGCGATGATGAGACCAATAAGAATGGCCCACAGAACATATTCGATGTTGGGGAGTACCAGGTGATGGGATTTCCCGTAACGCGCAATGAACTGTTCGATGAATTTGCCGCCATACCCGACGGCTGCAAGCAGAAGCAATCCAGGAACGAGTCCAAGCCAGTAGCTGAGACGGCTCGAAGACTGGGCAGGCACAGCAGCGATGGTACTTGTATCTGACATGACGATCTCCTGTGCCTACCAGGGCACGACTTTGAGAACTCCGAAACGGACGAGGAGGGCTAGTCCAATCGAAAGAAGGACGGCCCAGGTATCTGAAGAAAAAATGGCGGATAGCGTAGGGCGCGGCGAAGCCGGCATAGATTGCTCCTTGAAAGAGATGGAAGAGTTGCAGTCTGACCGCACAAGTGAGTGCAATCGCTGTCTCAGAATTGAATTTGGAAAGGGAGGTGCGAAGGAGCGCTTAGCGTTGAGGACAACAACGCACAGGCTGCAGCGGAGCGACAATTTTGGCGAGTGTACTCATGTGTGGTTCATTTGTAACATCTGGAATGATGTCGATCAAGACAAGAAGCCGCGATCAGATTAATACCAGGTTAAAATCATACCGTTGTTTCGACTGCAAAGCGAAGCGAGTTGTCCATGCTGCGGTAGAGCGCCTCTACTGCCTCCAGCAGCGCGAAGACTTCTTCTTCAAGCTGATTGAGGGCCTCATTGTTCTTCTGCTGCGCAGCCGCAATCACCGGCTCAAAGCGCATTCCGACCAGCCCTGCCTGAATGAAGTGCTTAAGGAAGTTCTCAAAGACGGCCGCGTCTGTAGGCGCTTCGATGCCCCGCGTGATCAACAGTGCACGAGCGCTGCGCAGAGCGATAGCGTACAGCGCGTCGTCATCCTGCGAGTCGCCGGAGCGATGATCTTCGCGCAGATGCCGGGCACTCTTCAGATCGACCTCGATCAGGTCGAACAGCCCAGCCGAGCACTCCCCTAGCCCCTTACCAACCAGCGAGAAGGTGTCCTTGGCCCCCCAGTCGTAGTAGTAGGTCTTGTCCACGCTAAAATCTGGAATTGCGCGGAAGCGATCGGCGATGGCCCGGATGTCCTGCGTGCCTTCTCCATCCACATAGGCCGCGAAAGAGGAATGGCTGTCCTTCCTCACGAGCCATAGTTTCAGAACCTCATGCACAAACTCGGGAAGATCGCGTGCGCTCACGCGATCGATCTGTCGCGCCAGTCGGGCTTTGCCCTCGCCGATCTCAGCACCCGCTACGACCATGTACGCCGGAAACATCTGCTGATCCTTACGCCCGACGTTGCCGAAGAAACCCAGATCGGCCAGCATATGCTGCCCACACGTATTCGGGCAGCCCGAGAGATTGAGTCGAAACTCCGGAATCCGGTTCAGATCCAGATCGGAGTTCTTCAACCTCTGCGCTGTCGCAGAGAGTGCTCCCTTCGAAAGGCAGATTCCTAGTTTGCAGGTATCCGCTCCGGTGCAGGAGATGGAATTCCCCATCATGCGTGGACCCGATGCGAGTTCCGTAATCTCTCGCACCAGATGGAAGACATTCGCTAGATAGCCGTCCGGAATATTACGCAGACGCAGGTTCTGACCGAAGGCGGCACGAACCACATAGTTGCCAAAGGATTCAAGGAAGTCTGCAAGACGAATGGCATCTTCATTCTTCAGATTGCCAAGAAAGATCGGAACTAGGACCGAGACCAACCCCGGCTGCTTCTGCGGCTCAACATATCGCACTTTCCATTGCGCAAACTCGGGAGTCTCATCACCCTCCGGTGCATAGGCGGGAATCGCGCTGGGCTGCGGCACCTCTTCGAGCAGCAACGCGGGAGGGTTCTCTGCGCGAACACGCTGCAATTGCTCCTCATACAGCTCGCGGAAGCGCTCTTCGCCGAGCGTATTCCACAGGAAGCGCAGGCGCGCCGCATGGCGGTTCTTACGATTGCCATGTTTGTCGAAGAGCCGCTTGATAGCAGTCGTTACAGCGTACACATCTTCGGCGGGGATGAAGTCGTGCAGTAGATGTCCGACCGCGGGCCTGGTGCCAAGCCCTCCGGCAACAAACACCCGGAATCCCTTCGCCCCGTTGCGCAACTGCGCGACGAATCCAAGATCGTTGAACTCAGCGTACGAGCTGTCCGCCGTGGAGTTGGAGAAGGCGATCTTGAACTTGCGTGGCAGCATCCATGAATCGGGCTCCGCAATCAGCCTGCTCGTCAAGGTAAACGCGTAGGGGCTTGGATCGAAGACCTCATCGAGTCCGACGCCCGCATCCGGGGAGACAAGGACGTTGCGGACCGTGTTTCCCCCACCGCCTCGTGCCGCAAGTCCAATCTGCAGCAGTTCCCGCATCACGGGCAGAATGTTCTCCAGCGCAATGTCGTGAACCTGAAACTCCTGCCGCGTTGTAACGTGAATCGCAGGACTCCCGTACCGCGCGGATACCATGGCAATCGTACGCAACTGGCGTGGCGTCAGCGCGCCGCCGGTAGTCCGAATCCGTACCATGTAGCTGCCATCGGTGCGCTGCTCATAGCAGCCAAAAGGGACGCGACGCACCTTCAGCGTAGCTGCGTCCATCTCGCCGCTGCGGTAGCGCTCCATGTAGGAATCGAGCTCTTCGAGCTCAGACGCGAGGTTTTCCGGAACCTTGTAGAACATGGTTTCTCCAATCCGCAATTCGTATGAGCCCAGAGACCCAGATCGCATGTGCTGGACAACAGCCCGGCATCCAGACGCTATCGAGTCCTATTAAGAGGGTATTGGAGTTACTATTATGGCGGTGTGATGTCGGTCACAAGTGAATCCCTGTGCGCCAGAAGGTTGCAATGGATTATGTTTTGTATTCCACGTTTCAGTGGAGCCCGCCGGCGTTTTGAGCAAGTTCAAATCTCTCGCGCACGCCTTCGGCGCGGATGATACTTTTGACACCCTACTCTGCTATCAATTCAGTGGCGGCATATCAAAATACTGGATAGCGGAATTGATTGTATCCAGTATCTGTGGCACACCTGCGGCTGTTGTAGCTTTCGCCCCAGCATCTAGCGAAATTTTCGCCTGTACAAGCGCGGTGCTGCGCACCGGATGGATTATGAAACTCCATCCCTCCGAGGGAACTGCACGGTAACCTGAAAGCGCTCTGCGGGAACCTTTGCGGCATCAAAGAGATAAGACGTTCGGAGTTTCCGTGCGGAAACCTGCGATTACATATGGAATCAGGCTTCCGAGAAGGGTTGGATTGATGGCATTACTGGACGAAAGCAACTTGATGGCGGAGCGGGCGAGGCACGCGAAGTTTCGGACGAACCACGTTGGAACGAAGCTCAATGAGGCCGAACTGCATGAGCTGGGGGAGTTGGTAGCGAAGCGGAAAGAGACGCCAGCAGAACTGATACGCGGCCTCATCCTGCGAGAACTGAAGCAAGATAAAGAAGGCCTGAGGCCGAGTGCGGAGTTGATCGAGATCACCGCGATACGGCTGCAAATCGTGAATCTCCTCAAGCCCCTTCTAACAGGAATAAAAGCGACTCCGGAGGCTATGAGCGCCGGTGCAAAACTAGGCCATGTAGCGCCGCGTAAGCGGCGGCACATGGCGGTGTAAAAGTAGGCCACCGCCGGGATTGGTTTCTATGGACAGTTGCGCAAGCAGCGGGGTTCATGGAACACCGGAGGGATGTACAAGGTGGAGCTCTATGGACGGGTACGGCGAGCGGTTCTGGTTGAGGGGCGGAGTCAACGGGCGGTAGCGCGGGAGTTTGGTCTGTCGCGGGAGTCGGTGGGCAAGATGCTGCGCTACTCGGTGCCGCCGGGCTACCAGCGGCAGCAGGCGGTGAAGCGGCCCAAGCTGGGGCCGTGGGTGGGCGTGATCGACGCCATTCTGCAAGAGGACAAGACACAGCCAGCTAAGCAGCGGCACACGGCCAAGCGGATCTTCGACCGGCTCAGGGAAGAACACGGGTTCAGCGGCGGCTACAGCATCGTGAAGGACTATGTGCGCACGGCGACGCTGCATGGCCAGGAGATGTTCATCCCGCTGACGCATCCGGCTGGCGAGGCGCAGGCGGACTTCGGCGAGGCTGTGGTGGTCGTAGCCGGCGTGAAGCAGAAGGCGCATTACTTGGTGGTGGACCTGCCGCACTCCGACGACTGCTTCGTGATGGCGTTTCCAGCCGAGACGACCGAAGCCTTTCTGGAAGGCCATGTGCGGGCCTTCGCCTACTTCGGCGGCGTGCCTACGCGCATTCTGTACGACAACACCAAGATCGCCGTGGCCCGCATCCTGGGCGGCGAAGAGCGACTGCGGACGCGAGCCTTCTCCGAGCTGCAGAGCCACTACCTGTTCGCCGATAAGTTCGGACGACCGGCCAAGGGCAGCGACAAGGGCAAGGTCGAGGGACTGGTGGGCTATACGCGGCGCAACTTCATGGTCCCGGTTCCGCGAGTGAACAGTTGGGACGAGCTGAACGCACGGCTGGAGCAGGCGTGCCGCAAGCGGCGTGAACGACGGCTGCGCGGCCACAGGGAGACCATCGCGGAACGCTTCGAGCGTGACCGCGCCGCGCTGTTGCCATTACCCTCAGCGCCCTATGAAGCCTGCGAGAAGGTTACGACTCGTGTCAACTCGCTCGGGCTGGTGCGCTATCGCAGCAACGACTACTCGGTGCCCACCCGCCATGGTCATCTTCAGGTGCTGGTCAAGGGCTATGTTCATGAAGTGACCATCGCCTGTGCCAGTGAGATCATCGCCCGGCATCCACGCAGCTATGAACGCGAAGCCGTGATCTTCGATCCGCTGCACTACCTGGCGCTGCTGGAACAGAAGACCCGCGCCCTCGATCAGGCCGCTCCGCTGGTGGGTTGGGACCTGCCGCCGTGCTTCGCCACTCTGCGGCGTCTGCTGGAAGCACGGCTCAAGAAGCATGGCTGCCGCGAGTATGTGCAGGTGCTGCGACTGCTGGAGACATTCACCCTCGCGGAAGTAACTCGCGCCATCGATGATGCCCTGCAGTTGGGCACCATCGGCTTCGACGCGGTCAAGCATCTGCTGTTGTGCCGGATCGAACGAAGACCGCCCCGGCTGGACATGGAGAACTATCCCCACCTGCCGCTGGCCCAGGTACGCACCACCCAAGCCAGCGACTACATGGCGCTGCTCGGTGGGGTGTCGGCATGAGCCAGACAACATCCCCTGTTCCCGCAGAGACCCCGCAGATCCTGCTCGAACATCACCTGAAGGCATTGCGCCTGCCCACCTTCCTGCGCGAGTACGACCGGGTGGCGCGGCAGTGCGCCGTCGAGGATATCGACTATCCACGCTACCTGCTGCGCATGGCAGAACTGGAACTGCTGGACCGCGACCGCCGCGCCACCGAGCGCCGCATCCGGCAAGCGAAGTTCCCTGTGGTCAAGAGCCTCGACAGCTTCGACTTCCTCGCCATCCCCGCGCTGAACAAGGCCATGGTGCTGGAACTGGCACGCTCGGAGTTCCTGCTGCGCCGAGAGAACGTGCTGCTGCTGGGCAACTCCGGCACCGGCAAGACCCATATCGCGCTGGCCCTCGGCCTGGCAGCCTGCCAGCACGGCCAACGCGTGCGCTTCACCACCGCGTCCGCCCTGGTCAGCGAACTGATCGAGGCCCGCGACGAGAAGAAGTTGCTCCGCTTCCAGAAGCAGATGGCCAGCTACGATCTGCTCATCGTCGATGAACTCGGCTTCGTGCCGCTCTCCAAGACCGGCGCGGAACTGCTCTTCGAGACCTTCAGCCAGCGTTACGAGCGCGGCTCCACCATGGTCACCAGCAACCTGCCCTTCGCCGAGTGGACCGAAGTCCTCGGCTCCGAGCGGCTCACCGGCGCTCTGCTCGACCGCCTCACCCACCACGTCCACATCCTGGAGATGAACGGCGACAGCTTCCGTCTGAAGCAGAGCAGACGTAAACGCAGCCCCGCCAACTCCTGACCTCAGCGGCACCCCGCCGACCCCACCCCGGACTAAACGCTCCACGGGGCGCATGCCGTCTTCCGCTACGCTCCAGACGCCATACGCCCCGTAAATCCTTCAACTTCCTGCTTACCTACTGGCCTGCTTTTACTCCGCCCCACTGGTAGAGTTTTACTCCGCCCTTGACACGGGATCAAATCGTCAAAGCTGAGAGCATCCGGGCAAGCGCCGGAACGCCGATGGCTACCGTTTCTGCATCGATCGGATACTGCTCCAGCCCCGCGTTCACGACGAACTGCTTGTCGGGTTTGAGGTCGCGGCAAGCGATGTAAAAGCCCTTTTCGGGACGACCCGATAGGCTCCGTTTGACCTCGATGGCCCACAGTCCGTGGCCGGGTATTTCCAGCAAAAGATCGATCTCGGCTCCAGCAGCCGTGCGATAGAAACTGGCGATGCTGCGCTCCGGCGCGGCGGCCAGCAGGTTCTCAATGATGAAGCCCTCCCAAGAGGAACCTGCCACAGGATGTCCAGCCAGATCGTTGAATGTTCTCAAGCCTAAGAGGGCGTGAACCAGGCCACTGTCCCTGATATAGACCTTGGGTGACTTCACCAAACGCTTGCCTGCATTGCTGTGAAAAGGCTGGAGCCGCCTGACGAGCAGCAGGTCGGCGAGCAGGTCGATATAGCGCTGTACGGTCGGTGCTGTAATCTGGAGCGCGGACGCCAGGCGCGACGCATTCAGCAAAGTTCCTTGCCCATGCGCCAGCATGGTCCAGAGCCGTTCCAGCACGCCAGCCGGCACACGCGGCCCGAATTGTGGAACGTCTCGCTCCAGATACGTGCGTATAAAGTCTCCGCGCCAGCGCAGGCTTTCCGTGTCGTTCGGTGCGAGATAACTGCCGGGAAACCCGCCTCGCGTCCATAGCTCAAGGAGCGTCGGCTCATCGGCGGGCAGCTCCAGCACGTTGAAGGGGCCCATATTGATGTAAGTAATCCGGCCAGCAAGACTCTCGCTGGACTGCCGCAACAAATCAATCGAAGCGGAGCCGAGAATGAGAAATCGGCCTTTGCCATGACCGCTTCGCCGCCCTTGGTCGATGATGCCCCGGAGTGAACTGAAAAGCTCGGGGACGCGATGAATTTCGTCGAGGACGACCAGACTATTCTCATACTGCCGGAGGAAGAGAGCTGGCTCTGCAAGCCTGTCCCGGTCCTCCCGCGCCTCCAGGTCAAGGTAGAGCGATGCGGGGCGGTTGCTTGCAATCTCTCTCGCCAAAGTTGTCTTTCCAACTTGGCGCGGGCCGATGATCGCCACAGCGGCCTGCTCGGTTATGGAATGCTCGATTAGGGTCGTGACGGATCGCTCAATCATCCTTGTATAATAAAACATTAGTATTCAATTTACACGGTTATTTTCCTTCAATGTGTCCAGAAACACATGGAAAGAGCGACGGCGGGAAGCCAACAGGAAAGCACCGGGACAAAAGGAAATCCTTCGCAATCTTCACCATCGCAGTCATGCTCTCTCCAGCCGCAGTCGCCCAGCATCAGACCTTCGATGTCAATCCCGATGTGAGCGAGGTCAAGATAGCGCTTAAAACAACCCACGAACTCGTCAACGGAACCTTTCACATACAATCCGGCTCGATTGAGTTTGATCGCGGCAGTCCTAAGATGTCGGGTTCAGTGGTTGTCCTAGCCCGCAGTGGAAATACCGGCAATGGCAGCCGCGACAAGAGGATGAATAAGGAGATTCTACAGGTCGTAAAGTACGCAACTGTCTCGTTTGAGCCGAAGTCCTACACTGGCGCCATCGCTCCATCAGGAGACTCAAACATCCAGGTAACCGGTATCTTCACGCTGCTCGGCACTCCTCACGAGATCAGCGTCCCCATGCTGGTACATATTGATGGTTTAACCGCATCGACCAAGGCTCATTTTTCAGTACCGTACATCCAATGGGGACTGAAGGACCCAAGCTTTTTGATTTGGAAAGCGGACAAAGACGTCGCGATCGACCTCGCTCTTTCTGGCCGGCTTTCAAAATAGAGATCTTCCCACGCAAACGGCTAAGGCGGCGCTTCCAGCCAATTGCGAAGATCATAAATATGTAGAGTTTATTGGATATCTATCGAACACTAGAATCTCATCCAAATACTTGTAATAACTGCGATTTAGAGTAGATAAATTATTGATAATAAAAGACTTAATGGCGGAGGGAGAGGGATTCGGATTGCCAATCCCTGCTGATTCTAAACAACTTACAGATTATAAAGGACGCACAAAACTCTAAATACTCTGAATTGGAGGATTCATTGCACGTGTATTGTACGTGGCGGAGAGCAAAGAATTCGAACTCCAACCAGCGGCGGAGCGAAAAATAGAACGTATTGTGCCGCGTGAGCGGCGTGATACGGCGGAGTAAAAGGTGGCCACCGCTGGATTGGGTTCCATGGCCTGTTACGTAAGCAGCGGAGATCATGGAACACCGGAGGGATGTATAAGGTGGAGATCTAAGGTAGTGCTCGGAATGCGGTGCAGGTTGAGAAGCAGCTAATGCCCCTGCGAACCCTGCCGCCAAGCACTTTTCGCCCCCAGCGATTTCTGATAGATTCTCGTGATACGGACGAAGGGCTATCGTTCGACTATCTTCGTGGGGATTAAGAACTTTGTTCAACGCATAATTTTATGCTCAAGCCGTTGACATCAACGACGTCGGTCCTGATGTTTGTGCTTGGATCTTCATGGCTTGCGCTCGCTCAGGTGAATACGGGCGAGATTCGTTTGCGGGTGACTGACCAGGCGGGGTTGGCTCTAAAGGCCTCCGTCACAGTCTCCAGTGAGGCAAACCAATTCCGCAACGTGTTGACCACGAGCGACGCTGGCGAGATCGACCTCAAAACTCTGGCCTACGGCATCTATCTGGTGAGTGTGGACAAGCCGGGCTATGCGGCAGCGATAGAGACGATGGAGGTACGATCAGCACTGCCTGCCAAACACACGATCCGGCTTACGGTTGAGCCGATAACGACTACGGTGCAGGTGAGCAGCTCAGCACCGCTGATCGACCCGGACCGGTCTTCGTCGATTATGCAGATTGGCTCCCAGCAGATAGAGGAACGGGTGGGATCGCTTCCGGGCAGGTCGGTGCAGGACCTGGTGAACTCGCAGCCTGGCTGGTTGTATGAGGGCAATGCCGTCCTGCACCCACGCGGCTCGGAGTACCAGACCCAGTTTGTGATTGATGGAATGCCGCTGACCGACAACCGTTCGCCCAGCTTTGGCCCGGAGATCGAGGCGGACGACCTTGACTCCGTCAGCATCTATACCGCGGGCATTCCCGCCGAGTATGGCCGCAAGATGGGCGGCGTTGTCGAGCTGAACACGCGGAGGGAGACTGGCGATGGCCTGCACGGACAGATGGTCCTGTCCGGCGGCAGCTACGATACCGCAGCGTCATACGCCCAGTTGCAGGATGTCTTGGGCAGGAACAGCTTCGGCGTCAGCGCATCGGGCAGCATGTCTGCCCATTATCTGAATCCGGTGGTGCCGGGAAATTACACCAACCGTGGGACGACGGGAGATTTCTCCGCCAACTATGAGCGCGATCTATCGCAGAGCGACCGGCTCAGCTTGAGCGTTCGTCATGAACTGTCGCGTTACGAGATTCCCAATGAACTTGTGCAGGAACAGGCGGACCAACTGCAGACCGGTGATAACTTTGAGACCCTCGGAACAGTCCGCTACCAGCACATCCTCTCGCCGGACAGTCTGCTTTCGTTTGCCGGTATGGTGCGCGACAACTCCAACGATCTGTACTCCAACCAAAACTCGACCCCAATTATCGCCGCACAACACAACAATTTTCGCGAAGGCTACTTTAAGGCAGCGTACTCGCTGCACCATGGCATGCAGGAGTTTCGGGCGGGAGTTGAATCGGACACCGTTTTTCTGCATGAGAACTTTAGTTACTCCATCACCGATTCCACGCAATTTGACCCCGGAACTCCCACGTCGCCACCTGCCTTTTTCGGCAATGGCACCGACCTTGAACCGTCCGCCTTTGTCGAAGACCTGGTTCGTTTAGGTAAATGGACGGTCAGCGCCGGTCTGCGCTGGGACCACTACCAGCTTCTTCTGAACCAGAACGCATTCAGCCCGCGAATCTCCATCGGGCGCTCTGTGCCATCGCTGAATATGGTGCTGCACGCCTCCTTCGACCGCGTCTTCCAGACGCCATCGTTTGAGAACATCCTGATCGCCAGTTCGCAATGGATCAACCAGATTGACCCATCCGTCCTGCACCTGCCGGTGCAGCCGTCGAAGGGCAACTACTACGAGGGAGGCCTGAGTCAGGCCATCGGAAACCGGGCTAGCGTTGACGTCAACCTCTACCGCCGCGATGTGCGGAACTACGCCGACGACGACCAACTCCTGAACACAGGCGTCAGCTATCCCACCGCATTCGATAAGTCGGTGATCTACGGTGCGGAAGCAAAACTCACTCTAGTCCGTCTCGGGAAAATCTCTGGATACGCTAGCTATTCCTATATGGTGGGGGCCGCATGGTTCCCAGTCACGGGCGGGCTCTTCCTCGGCGACGACGCTGTTGCTGCCCTCAATCAGACTGCCGGCCACATCCCCGACTCACAAGACCAACGAAACACATTGCGGACGCGCTTCCACTATCGACTTGCGACACGCCTGTGGTTTGCAGCGGGTGTCAACTATGGATCGGGCCTGCCCTTCGCCTACAACGGCGATGAACCTACCGCTCTCGCGGAGTATGGGCAGCAGGTGATTAGCCGCATCAACTTCTCTCGAGGCAGGATCCTGCCAGTGCTCGCCTTGAATGCCTCGCTCGGTTCGGACCTCTACAAGGGAGAACGGCTTACCACACGCTTCCAGGCCGACGGAGACAACTTAAACAACCGCCTCAACATCATCGACTTCGGCGGGATCTTCTCCGGCAATGCCATTGCGCCGGGCCGTAGCTTCGCCCTCCGACTCAACACAAGCTTTTAGCATGTGAAGTAACCTGAAAGCAATCCATTGCAAGTGGATGACCTGGAGATATGGGCATTTGCCTCAATCTCACCGAATGATCTGAAGACGCTTGCAACCGCCTTCGACCTGGATTACTTCACCGATGGCGAGCAGATCAGTCACACCAGGATCACCGTCCTTATTCCAAGACGGACGTGTCGCTCAAGAATGGAAAGGAACCTTCCGGAAATGGGCCGACGTATTCCAAGCCGCGAAGGCCGCAGCACAAATGTAAACTTCTCACGGAGAGTTCTAGTAGCGGCGTTGATTGGGCTTGTCCTTGCAGCGGCGTGTATTGCACTTGTGGTCTACAGCGGGGGTGACTTGCGCCCACCAGCTCGACTCACAGACGAGCAAGAGTTTGGGCGCAGTCTTTACAGCGCTAATTGTGCAGCTTGCCATGAAGTGAACCAGCTGGCCCTCAAGAAAGTCCCTCCAAATCTGCACGGTATCTTTGCGCATGACCGGCTTCCAAGTGGAAGCCCTGCAACGGATGATGAAGTGCGCCTTGTGATTTCAAGAGGAAAAAACACGATGCCGCCGTTCGATCACAGGCTGACGAGCGATCAAGTAGCTGCCATCATTTCGTATCTGCACACCGGCAGTAAGTAAAGGTGGCTGGCATCGACATCTGGCTCCATGCCGACTTGGCCATGGATCACGCATCGCCGGACCCTATATATCCAGTTCAACGAGTCCATGATGTAGTTTGACAGAGCTTTGCCATCTTCGTTGCTTGGTGAGTTGCGTGGCGCTTACATGTTGACGGCTGAGAAACGACGTTGCCCGGAACGCTATGCAGGTACCCCATAGAGTCCAAGCCAACGTTGCGTTACCGGAATGCGGCGCAGGATAAAGCGCTCGGTGAGGAACACGAGGATCATCGTTCCGCCGAGGAACGGGAAGTAAAGGCCGAACACAACCAGCAGCGCAATGAGGGCTGCTGAGAAACGGACGCGTCTCTGAGCGACTGGCGCGCCGAGGACGCCTTCGGGGCGGCGCTTCCACCACATAATCAGTCCACTGAGGCTCAGGGTAACAAGGCTAACTGCCGTAAACAGGCTGAACATCTGATTGGCAATGCCGAAGAGCGCCCCCTCGTGTGCTGCAATCCCTGTGCCGATGACGCGATCCAGCCAGGGCTTGGAGTGGAAGTCTGTCTGCTTAAGAATAGCGCCGGTCTTGCTATCAAGAACTAAATCGACGCGCAACGGTCGATCGCGAGTGTCTGATTTGGCTGTCCAGTTTCCGCCTGCACGCAAGGGTGGCGAAATTAGCACGGGATTCGCAAGCTTCAGTGGCGCGACGGTAGCAACCATCTTGTCGATCGCAGCGAATGCGTCCGGGCCACGCAAGCCGCTGGCGTAGCGGGATCTATGCATTCCGCCGTTTTCCATGTGTTCGGAGGACATGCCTTCCATCCCTTCCATGTTGCGCATGCCCATCATGCCGGGCATATCATGCATCATACTCATGCCGGACGCATCGCTTGAGGTTCGCGCGGCTCGGGTTGCGATGGCCTCGGAACTGCTGGTGGTCCAGTCCTGCTGGACTATATGTCCCGCACTGAAGTGGCGGATGGCCTTGAGGTAGCCTCCCCAGCCCTTGGCCCAGGGCAGCCCAGTAAACAGAAGAAATAGGGCGAAGAAGGAGACATAAATTCCAGTGACGGAGTGGATATCCTTCCAGAACGTACGGCCGCCCTGGCGCAGGCGTGGGTAGAGGACTCCGCCGAGGCCGTTTGCATTGCGCGGCCACCAGAGAAAAAGACCGGTGAGGATCATGATGACTGCCCACGATGCTGCTAGTTCCACTATCCACGAGCCAACATCTCCTATCATCAGTTCGCCATGCAATTTGAAGATTACGTTTTCGAGGCGATGGTCTTCGTTGTCGAGCTTGAGGACTTGCAGCGTCTGCGGATGAACGTAAACGCGAAACTGCTGCGTACCCTTGTCGACGAGTATCTGTGCGGCTGATGTGGAGGTATGTGGCAACTCGTAGGAGTCGAGTGTCGAGCCAGGCACGGCGACAAGGGCGGCCTGCACTTGGGCATTTGCCGTTGCTCGCTGAGTGATTGAGAGGTGATCGTAGGGACGGTCGAGAAATCGTTCGATCTGCGGCTTGAAAAGGAAGATCGTACCTGTAGTTGCGAGCCATAGCACGAAGGGAATGCAGAAGAGACCAGCATAGAAATGCCATCGCCAGACTGTGCGGTGATCAAGGCCACTGGGAATTTCAGGTGTTGCGATGGGTGCGATCGACATGGGATGTCTCCTAACAGAAGAAAAGGGCGGGGATAAAATCAGCTATCCCCGCCGGAGGAATCAGTTAAAACTTGATTCGGAAGCCACCGATGGATAGACGGGGAGATCCTGTATAGATAGAGCCCGTGGCCGTCTGTGCCAGCGCGGTCGAATTGCCATAACCAGGATTCTCGACTCCGACTCCACTTACGTTTGTGATAGTGTCCGAGATATTGCTGGCAGAACCAACATAGGTGTGGTTGGCAAGGTTCTGCAGGTCGAAGTAGAAGTGTGTTCGCGACCACATGCCGTGGCCGGGAGCAGGGTCGTAGTGGATGTCGAAGTTCATGACCGTGGCCGACGGTGCTGCAAGAAGGTTAGCGTTGTCCAGCCAGAAGGCTGAGCGATAGTTGGTCTCCAGGTAGGTGCCAAAGTTTCCATGTTTGAACGAAGGTATCTCGTAGATGAGACGGGCGCTCAGGTTGTTGGGGATGACACCGGGAATGCGGTTACCGTTGCGAACGAAGGACGTGGCGACTGCAGTTGAACCACTGCCCGCGCTCAGGGTCTCGGAGTAGTCGCGGTAGACCTGATCGTCGAGCTGGTAAGCGGCACGGAAGCGAAGTCCGTTGACCAACTGCGGAAGTGGATGCCAGTCCACACCCGCGACCATTCCCCGATGCGCTGAGGAGGGTGCGTTGAAGGTATAACTCAGCAGCCCAGCTCCCGGAGACTGGGTGACATTTTCGTTCGAGAACCGCTCATAGAAACCGGTTGCGCTGAGTGAAATGTTGCGTGCAATGAGCCAGTCCGCGCCGAAGTCTATACCAACATTGGTAGCCGCCTGAAGCTGCGTATTGTTGCCATACACGCCCGCTGGGGTAATGAAGAATGAACTGTTAGTGGGTGTCCCGTACCCGGTTCCCAGACGTGCATGTAGACGCAGCGATTCCGATATGCGGAGCAGTAAGGCAACTTCGGGAGCGAAGTTGTTGAAGGTACGGTTAGCGTTGTAATTTGCAGTTGTTGGTGCTGCGGTTGCGCTGTATGTGTAGAGAGTTTCACCGTCAGAGAGGGCAGTGTGCTCGTAGCCAATGCCACCGACGAGGGTGGACCGCTCACCCAGCGAGAGCTCTTCGCGCAAATGAAATCCGACTCCGGTGATGGTTCCAAAGGCCGCGGAGGTGTATGCGCCAAGTGCGCCCGTGGAGGTTAGATTGTACCCGTTGGAATTAGTGTCTTCATACTTGAAGAAGCCGCCGCCGTAGGTGGTCGATTGATGTCCCCAGAGCTTTCCATTGCGAGTTCCGTCGCTCAATGCAATAAAGGATGGAGTGGAGCCGCGAGCAGTTGTGGCCCCGGTCGGTTGAGAGATGTCCTTATCGTCCCAGACGATCTGAGAGCGCCATGTTGTGTTTCCGGTCAGGTCGTGCTCCCAGCGAGCACCAACAATGGTACGACGATCGTGACGGCCATTTTGAGCGACGTCGGGCGTTACATAAGCCTGGCTGCCTGCGATGCCGTTGATATAAACATGATCTGTCGAGCAGTTGTTGGTGTTCGCAGTCGCGCTGGAGTATCCCACGCACCCTTGTTGAAAGGGGTTTGCTAGGTACTGGTTTAAGGAAAGCCGTACCGGAAGTGCAGTGTCGGTGTCGTTATCGATGAATTTGAAGGTGACGCGGTCTTTGTTGGTCAAGGTGAACTTGGTCAGAATGTTGGCTGTTGCGGAGTTGAACTCGAAGTTGGGAATATAGCTCTGCTTGCCACGGGTGTTACTGAGGAAGATGGAGTAGTCGTAGCCATCCCCCGCATTACCAATGGTGACGTAGTTATTGAGGAACTCGTAGGCGCCAACATCGGTGCCGAAGTCGATGCCGCCGACGCTTGCTCCGGGTCGAGTATGGAAGAAAATGGCGCCGTCGTTGGCATTATTCCCGTACATGGACGATGACGGTCCCTGCACCGCATCGATCGAATCATAAGCATGGGGATCGGTCAGGTCGGCACGGCCCAGACCATCCGGTTGCGTCACCTGAAATCCATCCTCAAACAGAAGTGCGTTGCGGATGCCGTAGCTCTGGCGATCATTCGAGCCGCGCAGCGAGATAGAGATGTCGCGCGGGCCGTTACCGGTAATGGTAGTGATGCCCGGAACCATGGTGAGGCTCTCCTGAATGGTGAAGTCAGCTGCATCCTTCGTGTCCTGGCGGTCGACCGATGTGATGGTTTGCGCGGTGGGTGATTCAGTGACAGCGGTAGTTTGCGCCGTCACCGTAACGCTCTGCGAGATAACATTGATGGACAGGGCAACTGAAACCTCGGTTGTTTGGCCGCCAATCAGTTTTACATTCTGGTAGACCTTGTTGAAGCCGAGTTGCTCTGTAGTCAGGGTATAGGCGCCTGGAGCCAGGTTGGTAAGTGTGAACTGGCCGTCGTGGCCAGTGGATGCCGTAAATACGGCTTCGTTGCCCACAGGCTTTACGCTGACCGTGGCGTCGGAGATGCGAGCGCCAGACGCGTCGGTCACTGTGCCATGAATCGCTGCCCTGGAGCCACTCTGCGAGTGCGCGGAAGGGACCATGAGGGTGCAAAGCAGTAAAAGAATCGCAGACAATCGATACACGTTTGTTCTCCTGGAGAAAGCGGTCATACATACCGCATGGCCCGCGGTAGTTCTTGATTGGTTAATGAAGGTGAGACCAGCGCAAGGTATTCAGTGGTTACCCGCATATAGCGTGTGCACTTTCGAGCGCACTACGAACCCGCGCCTCGGCGTTCCGATGGGGAATTTGGCCTACATTCAACGGGGGCCCAATTGGATTTATTCCGTGCGTGCATTACTCATGACGCTTGGTCATGTAGAGCAACCATGCATATACACTGTGTTATCTGGCCGAATGATTACGATCATAAGCAAGCTTTTCGACTCCATGTGGCGGCAATTTGTCGCATATCGCTCTCGCTAACCCGAGATGCACAAGGGCCGTCCACCCTTCCCCACTGCATCGCTTCAATTTGCTGAGATTCCGGCCTATCGCCTTCAATCGCGGTAGATACACCTGCGTCAATTTGCCGCAGTCTTGTCAATGCACCAGGCGTAAAATCACTAGAGTTGTCACCATCGTTCTTCCTCCCAACTGCTCCGCCAGGAGTTCGAGTCGTGTCTATACCCAAATGAGAGTTTCTGTAACAGAACGTCAGGATGTCGTGGGCCCAGATTTGCGATCTACCGCAGAACTGGCACCCAGTCTGGCGCTCCCGTGGCTCATGAAGCTTCGATACGGCATACTGGGAGGCCTTCTTGCGCTAGTCTTCACGGCCTCTTTCATCTCTCATGTCGAGCTTCCACTCGGGTGGCTTACTATTCCGATCGCAGTGATGCTGCTATCGAACATCTTGCTGAACCGGCTCATCATGCGCATAGGCGCAAGGCAAGCACTTGGATGGACCTTGGGCATCGACGTGTCCTGTCTAACGGCGGTGCTTGCACTCTCAGGCGGACCGGCAAATCCACTCACTCTGCTCTACCTGGTGCTCATTACTCTTTCAGCACTCGTTCTAAGCAAGGGATGGACCTGGTCAATCGGTGCGCTGTCTGTTCTCGGATTCGCGATTCTTTTTCCATTTCATGTGCCTCTCCCCGTTCTTGAGGGACACCATCACATGAGAATGGACGAGGGTTTCTCAATCCACTTGGTCGGAATGTGGATTGCCTTTGTTACAGCAGCTCTGCTCATCACCATCTTTATCAGCCAGGTTTCTCAGACTTTGCGCACTCACGAGCAAGAGGTGCGTCGCCTTCAAGAACTGGTAAACCGACACGAGAGAATCGCCTCTGTTGTTACTCTGGCTGCAGGTGCGGCCCATGAACTGGGAACACCGCTTGCCACGATCGCTATCGCTGCGCGGGAGCTGGAGTCGTATGCCGCCGAACACTTGCAGGACCAGATTGTCGGAACCGATGCAAAACTGATTCGCAATGAAGTGGAGCGCTGCAGCAGCATTCTGCGCGGGATGAGCGCTCAGGGGGCGGAATGTGCCGGCGAGAATCCTGTGTCCATTCGGCTCAGTGACCTGCTCAGCCATCTGAAGCAAAGGTTCCCGGAGTCGCAGCGGAACTCAATCAAGACTGTGGCAAATGACCATCTGGAAGTGATTCTTCCTGTGGAGACGACGCGCCAAGCATTGACCGCATTGGTGAAGAACGCAATCGATGCCAGCGCAAAGGGTCAGTTTGTCGAAGTCAGAGGAAACTGCGCCAATGACAAAATTTCTTTTATAGTTCGTGACCTCGGAACCGGTATGAGCCCAAATACTCTTAATAGGATTGCGGAGCCGTTCTTCACCACCAAGGCCCCCGGACAAGGAATCGGGCTGGGAACTTTTCTGGTCCGCGTTTTCGCCGAGAACATGAAGGGCAACCTGGCGTTTGAATCAGTTGAAGGGGAAGGAACCACGGTCAGTTTGGAGGTGCCGCTTGTCAAGCCCGCCGAATCTTGAAAAGCGCTCCATCCTCATCATCGATGACAACGAGGTATTCCGCACACGGCTGGGAAGAGCTTTCGAGAGCCGTAACTGGGAGGTTTCTCTCGCAGCCGAAAGCGCGGAGGCGCTGACTCTGGCAAGCGAAACTGCCCCGGACCTGGCCATCGTAGACCTTCGAATCGCGTCAGAAGATGGTTTGGAATTAGTGCCCAGACTTCGTGAGATCGATACAACGATGTCTATTATCATGCTCACTGGCTACGGCAGCATTGCGACCGCTCTGGAGGCGATCAAACGTGGAGCCGACCACTACCTGACCAAGCCTGTGGATGCGGATCAAATATTGACAACGTTTGAATCCCTTCAAAACGCTTCTCTCTCTCCCAGGCCACCTGACACCGTTCCGAGCCTTGCCCGCGTGGAATGGGAGCACATCCAACGCGTATTAACTGACTGCGGCGGAAATGTAACGCAGGCAGCGAAGACATTAGGACTCCATCGCCGATCTCTTCAGCGCAAGTTGTCCAGGTACGCGCCTCGACTGTAAATTGGTCGTGCACTTCATTTGCTTGAAGAGCGGAATGCAAATGTCTGAACAATAACATTTGGCGCAAGATAGATCAGTTCTTGGCAATGCGACGTCTGATCGCACTTTCGTTGGGGATGGTGTTCAGTTGGACTCTAGTCGCTCCGCTCTTTACCCCCGACGCCGACGCAGATCTCCCAGCTTGCTGCCGTTGGAACGGTAAGCATACTGCATGATGAGCATGATAGAGCAAACGATTTTCGAGAGGAACAATTGCAAGCAATCTCAATGGTTCCCATTCAGGCTGGGTGGCCAGCTTGAATGGAATGCCATCGCAATCGCTTAAAAAGTGGCGATTAGGTTGATTGATATCGAGCGGCCGCGACCGGTGACCGGGACCATGCTGCCTGTGGCTCTGTAGATGTCAAGATTATTGCCGCCGAGTGGCAGTTCATAGAGACGGTTGAAGAGATTGTCCACGCGGAAGCCCCCCTGCACATACTTTGTCCTGTACACTGCGTGAACATTGAAGAGCGCGTATCCAGGGGTACGCAGTTCCATGCGGTTGGGATCGAGGCGCGACTTGCGATCCACCATCTCCGAACTGAAGCCGGCACTAAGCCCCTTGACCTCCTCATCAAACGCGAGGCGCAAATTTAGCGGCATCATCTGGTAAAGCGGTGTGCCGCTGTCGGTACGCGTGCCATCCAGCCAAGCTCCGACAGCGCTCAGTCTGCCAGTGCCGGCTGCGTTGCTGCTCCACAGCGTGGCGAATCCCGAGAAATCGCTGCCATAGATGCGGGCTTCGTGGTTGGCAAAGTGCAGCAACGGGGGGCCCATCGTCGTTCCGGCCACGTCCACATCAATAAAGTCCTGGATGTAGTTCAAGTGAGGTGTCAGTTTCAACTCCCAGGGCTTAGACCCCTGCCCGTGCAGCAGCAAGGTACCGCTGACCACGTTGCCGGTTTCTGGCTTCAGCGCGACGTTGCCGTAATACATGTTGCCGTCGCCGAACCAGCCGATCATGCTGGCCGCCATCATGCTGGTCGACCACGTGTATCTCTCGTAAAGATTCGGCGAGCGGTTCTTGCGCGCGTAGCCGAACTCAACGGCGGCGTGCTCATTGGCGTCGTAGCGGGCCAGCGCAGTTAAGTCGAAGTTGGCGTCGGTGCGAACGTGGTTTTCGGCGTTGAAAGCTGCTGCGTCGGCGGCATACATGGTGGAGTATCCCTGCACGTTGCCTGCATCGGACCATACCGTGTCATTGCGCAGACCGATCAGGGTGGACCATCTCGGGTCCCAGTGGCTGAATAATTCGGCGTACGTTCCCAAACGTGTGCGGCGGCCATTGTTGATATTGACAAAGGTGTTGGGTCCCATCATGGGAGCCATACCAGATACTGGCGGCCACCAGTCATCCAGGCGGAAGCGGTGCAGTTCGTTGCCGGCGCGGAAGGTGTGACGCGTGGAAAGCGCAGACTCGTAGCGCACCAGATAGCCCAGGTCGCGGCCGTGGGTGTTCATCGGCATGGATGCGCCCGCGCCGTCCACGGCAATCTTGTCCTGCAAAAAGTTCATCTCATGGGTGGTGTTCTGCCAGTAGAAGCGGGCATCCAGCGAGCCTGTGGTCAGTGTGCGGCGGTAGCGCAGATTCAGCGAAGTCGCATCGTTGTGAACTAGATCCATGTAGGCGTTCACAAAGCCCTCAAACGGAGTGTGGTGAAAACTCCCGGTTACGAGGAAGAGGTTGCGTCCGCTCTGCGCCGCCAGAGTGAGTGCGTGATCGGTGCTCTGTGCGTAGGTTGACGTGACCTTGTGACCGGCGCCGTTGGAGTAATCATTGGTGGTGGTAAAGGAGCCGACATAACCGAGGCTGAAGTGCTCGCTGGCGATCCCTTCATTGAGCGATCCGCTCCAGTTTTCGCCGTTGGAGCGGTAGTAGCCGGTGAAGGTGCCATCCTCGCGGATTTTGCTTCCGGGCTCGGCGAAAGCAGGCGTGGGAGACTCGACCGAGATCGTACCGCCCAGGCTGTCTCCACCCAGGCTGACCGGCGTGATCCCAGCCAGCACGGTCACCTGTGAGGCCTGGGCCGGGGCAACATAGCTGAGCGTTGGATTCATATGGTTCGGGCAGGCGCTGGAGATCGTCATGCCATCCACCACGATCTTGGTACGCTCATCACCCAAGCCATGCAGGAAGGGAATAGTGGCCAATTCGCCGTTGCCATGCAGACTGACACCGGGCGCTTCGGCCAGTGCATCGGCGCTGTTATGACTGGAACCTTGCCCCCTGAGAGCCGATGCAGCAATGGAACTGGCATCCTGCCCTTCAACCTGGACGGTTTCCACCGCCTCGGAAATCTTGAGCGAGAGGATTTCAGAAAGTTCCACACCAGCGACAACAGTGAGTGGGCGAAGAATCTGGTTGGCAAAACCTGAAGCGGTGACTGTGATCTGATAGTCGCCAACTGGAACAGAGACAAAGGAATAATGACCGAAATGATCGGAGATCTGGGTTTGGTGAAAGTTCCCGATGAGGGAGCGCAATTCTACACGCGCGCCGGGAATCACGGCCCCGGAAGGATCCTTGAGTACTCCGGCAACGCTGCCGGTGGAACTGGAGGTCAACACAGTCGATTGCTGCGCAGAAATGAAGTGTGCCTGCGCAAATAGGCAGGCGGTTGCCACAATAGCCATCCAAAGTCTGGTTCGCATTTTTCTCTCTTCGTGTGCTTATGCAAAGACCGATTGATAACGTCGAGCTTCGTTCCAGGAGGATATTGAGTTCGACGGACACTCCATCCGCTCCGCGACAGCTCTGATTTTGGTAGGAGCCAGCCAACGCAAAAAGAGCACAGTCACTCCCCTTAACATCATGTCAAAGGAAAGTGGCCGCCATGGTGCGGCAAATTGTCACACTTCGTGGAGAGCAACTGCGCAGATTAGCGAGATGGAACGGCAAATAACCGCGTCATCTATCAAAAGCTTCTTGCTAACGCGAACCGCGCCAGAAACGGTTCGGTGGGGTGGTTAACACGTCCGAATCCCGGCGCGGCTGTTGGAGCGATTTGGTAGAGATAGGCGTAGTCAATGTCGGCATCTTTGCGGTCAAGCAAATTCAGAAATTCGGCCGTAACGTGCCATTTCTTTGAGAATTGATAACCGACCTCCCCATTGAGCAACACCGTTTGACTTGACTGATAAAGTCCGTCGGACGTCAAATCGCGCGGGCCAAAGTAGCGCAGGCGCAGACTCGTGGTAAATCCTTTGTAGTCGTGCAACGTAATGCCAGAGGAGATCACCGCCCTGACCGCTTCGGGCACAAGCTTGCCCCCCGAGCCGCTCTGTTGCGCATAGAAGGAGCCAACGGGGTTGCCATTGATTGTGATGGTGCTATTTGTGACGGTCTGCGCCGCATCATCCGGGTCTATCTGGGTAAATTGGGCACGGGAGTCCGCAATGTCAAAATCAATAGCCAAATGTTCCGCCGGCGTGTAGTAATTCGCCCATTCGAGGCCATAGCGGTTGCTCGACTGTTCCGATGCAGAAGTGCCTCCGGTGTCGCCATCCTGCAACAACTCGGAGTTACTGCGGAGAACCCAGAGCGCAAGGGTGCTTTGCAGATGGGGGACGGCCACCGTGCGCACCCCGATTTCGCCGCCTTTAGTTTGGACCAAGGGCGTAATTTTCGCGTTGAACGTATTGGGGTAAGGATTGTCCGGCGAAACCGGTTGCACAATTTGCGTCGAGCCGCGCCCGTCGTTGGAGTGAAAACCGAATCCGCCCTGCAAATAGAACTCAGTATTGGCCCATGGGCCGAAGATTAACGTTGCTTTTGGGCTGGGCAGGAACTTAGTGGCCGAGCCGGAATTGGCTGCGTTTACCGTGGTGGTGGTGCCGTCGGGCAAAGTAACAATATCGGTCGGGTAAGCCAAGCTGGTGACGACAAATTTCTCGTCGTCGCCGCGCAGGGCCACAACCGAGCGGAATTTTTTCGCCCACTGGATTCTATTTTCTACATAAGCACTGCCGATCATGTCCGTAAAGTTGTCCCGTTCCGTGGTTGCGGGCAAAGCTGGGCAGGCGCTGGGGAAAATGGCAGGGGGACCACCATCCACACTGATACTGACAGTGGAGGTGTAGATGTTGCAGACGGTGCCGTTGAAAGAGATGCCGGTGGCGGAAGAATCAGTTTTGATCGTTCTCCTGCGATATTCCGTCCGGTAAAGGCCGTTGTGTATCCAATCGTTGCGGAGTTGTAGGCCGAAGGTATTGGACATCTTGCGGCCAAACCATGTGCTGAAGACCGTGTGACGTGCGTCAAACCCACCTACCCAGCGCTTATCCTGCTGTTCGAACTGGTCGCCTTTGTTGCGGTCCACTAGGTAGTACGTAAAATCGGAAAATAAATCCATATCGTAATAAAAGATGTAGGCCGAGATCTTCGACTCGGAATCTGCGCCTTGGCGATGCCACTCACCCTGCAGGCTATAGCGCTGGCTGTGGCCGCCGTCAGTCGGGTTCAGTGTGCCAAAGTAACCAACTCCGTATGGCGTAGATGATGTGGGATTGACTTGGGCGGCAACGGGAATTTGATCGCTCGAGTTCCATTTTCCGTGGTAAGCGCGGGCCGAGATGCTGAAACCATCGGTGTCATCACCCTGGCTGTAGGTTAGCAATCCGTTGATTTTGTTATAAGCATCCGGATGCACCCATGGGCCGTCATAGTAAGTCTCTTCTGCGCCATAGAGCAGATTGCCCGGACCGAACTTTTGCGATGCGCCGAAAACAGCCCGCCCATAGGTATGCGTGCCGCCTTCCATCTGGAAGAAGTTATGGGGCAGCGTCTTGAAAAATTCCATGCGGGCCGATGCAGCCGAGCCAAAGTCGCCGACATCCGCGTAATAGGGACCTTTCTCGAAATTCACCCGCTTCACAAACTCCGGGATGACGGTGTTCATGTCCGAGTATCCCTCACCGTGCGCATGCGATGGCAGGTTCAGCGGCATATCGTCGAGAAAGATGGCGATGTCGGTGCCGTGATCGAGATTGAAGCCGCGAAGATAATATTGGTTGGCCTTGCCGCCGCCGGCGTGCTGCGTGATGATGAGACCGGGAACCGTCTCCAAAACTTCTCCCGAACGAAGGATCGGACGGTCCTGGATCTCCGTTGCGCCCACCGTTCCCTGGGTGCCGGATTCGGCAATTCCGATAAGGTCATCCTCCCGGCCCTGCACGTTGATGGTGGTGCTGACGGCGCTCACTACCAAAGGAATGCGCAGCGAAATCGGTGCCTCTGCGGTCCCCAGGGTTACAAAGACCTCTTTGCTTTCGAAACCGTGATTCGATACCACGAGTCGATAATTACCTGCCGCGAGCCCAGAAATAATGGAGGAGCCGTTGCTGTCTGACTGGATTGTGCGTTGTACAGTTCCCTCCGCGCTCCGAACCTGCACGGTAGCCCCGGCAATCACCGCGCCAGTCTGATCGGTGATCCGAATGGAGACTGCCTGTTGGGCTGAGAGACTGCCAGGCACACTGGCAATCATCGCAATTGAGAGAACAACTACCGGGATTCGCGACAAGGGGAATTCCTTCGGACCAGAATCCTTCATGGGCTAGAAAGGCTGTATGAGCCATTGGTAACACGATTTTGAAATTCGTATACGTGACGGCTATCACATTACCCAATTCCTCAAGGCCGGTACGGCTTGAAGCAGTTCCTTCCCGTCTTCGACTGCGAACTGTGACTGGTGCATGAAGGGCGCGTTTTACTCTTCTGCTACTAGACGGAGAAAGCGTGCTACGACCGCTTGACCATCTCAGAACGACCGTAAGCCAACCTCCAACCAGGCTTCGGCTACTTCCTCCTCAACTTCCACAGAAGAAGCGGCGACGCGCGTTTCCTAGCGTCCCAACTGTGGCTACGAAAACAGACTCGTATTTGAAGACCAACGCATTGGTTTCGCAACGCCGGTTGGTTCCGTGCAGGGCTATTGGACACCTATTGGACACGAGAATGTCATCCAGATGCCTGCTGCATCAGTGATTTGTACGAGCTAAATTATTGATAATAAAAGACTTATTGGCGGAGGGAGAGGGATTCGAACCCCCGGAGCCCTTTCGAGCTCAGCGGTTTTCAAGACCGCCTGTTTCAACCGCTCACACATCCCTCCGCATTGTCCGCAGGATTAAGGTTAGCAGGAAACCGCGTGTCGCTGCGATACTGAAGAGTGTCTAATATCTATATCGGACACGAATCTCCCGATGGTTATAGGAATGGAGACCACCATCAATACCGGGAATGAGCTCGAAGACAACTCGTTCGCTCGCACCCTGGCCAGCGCGAATACCACCATGATATTCAGCGAGGTGCTCTCGCTGGCCGTGGATAGCTTCCGCGCCAGCAAGGCCCGCTTTATGCTTACCATGCTGGGCATGATCATCGGTTCCGCGTCCATCATCCTGGTGGTGACGGTGGGGATGACTGGCAAGCAATACGCACTGGAGACGATCGCCAGTATCGGCCAGAATATGGTCGAGATGCAGTACAGCGGCGGCAGTATTATCGGCCCCGACAACACCACTACACCCGACTCCATGACACGAGCAGACATGCAAGCGGTGATGGACTCTGTGCCTGGCATCGTCGCCTACTCGCCCATGCTGGAGGACCACGACCCGATCAGCGTGGGTGGCGGCGTCACCCAGGAGACCATGCTGCTCGGTGTCTCGCCGCAGTATCAACAGGTGCGTGGGCTTATCGTCCTGGCAGGCCGTTTCTTCGACCAGCAGGACGCCGCAGCCCACGCCAAAGTAGCGGTCCTCAATCAACCGCTGGCTATTAAACTCTTCGGCAGCGAATTGGCCGCTGTGGGCCAGAGCATTAACATCAAAGGCATTCCGCTCACCATCATCGGCGTCTTCAAAGAGAGTATCGATACCTATGGCCAGTCGGAGATCAACGACCATACCATCCTCATCCCCTACGAGGTTGCCCACTACTTCACCGGAACCGACACCCTGAAAGAGATATTCTTCAGAATGGCTGACCCAAGCATGGTTGAGCCTGGTGCTATTCAGATCACTCGCGTGATCAAGAGCCGTCATCGGCCAAGCAGCATCTACCACGCCATGACTATGACTGACATCCTGAACACGATGGGCAAGATCGCCAACTATCTGACCTGGGTGCTGGTCCTGGCCGCCGCCATCACACTGGTTGTCGGCGGTGTAGGCATCATGAACAGCATGCTGGCCAATATACAGTCGCGCACCCATGAGATCGGCATCCGTAAGGCGCTGGGCGCCACCCGCCGCGAGATTCGCCTCCAGTTCCTCACCGAAGCAGTCTTTCTTTCGCTAACGGGAGGGATGGTGGGTACCATCGTCGGCCTCGGTATACCAATCTCGGTAGGCCTGCTTACACCCTATAAAATTCCCGTCGGCTGGCTGGCCGCGCCAATCGCACTGGCAACATCGGTGATTGTGGGTGTCATCTTTGGCACCGTTCCCGCCAATCGGGCCGCCCGGCTCAATCCGGTCGACACCCTCAAATACGAATAAGAAAAGCCCCTCAACCTGCGTGGTGGAGGAGCTTATGGATTGGTTCGTATTGGCTTGGCATCTATGCGGAAATCCGTTTTCTCATTACGCCGGCAAGACACGTCATGCCAGTTCCTAACAGCAGAAGACTGGATGGTTCAGGTGTGATTGCAGCTATGCTGCCCGCGGTGTATGACATGCCCGTCATGCCGTTGTTCCCCAGGATATCCGCGGCAAACAGGTTTCCGCCGTCGCTGCCCGTGCTCGGTATGAAAGAGCTGTAGGTGATGCCTATCAGGTTCACATCGAAGGTCAACGACGAGATATGTGAACTGGTGCCGCTGCCTGGCGTGATCATTTGGTAGTCGAAAACACCCAACCCTGGAGATGTGTCTGAGTTATAAGTGAGGTCGGTTCCCCACCCTCCGCTCACGTTGGTGATAAGCCCAGCGGCAGTAGGATCGCCAGTTAGACTGAATGCGAAGCCGGGATGATTTGTCCCGTTGCCAGTATTGGCGAAGTAGGTAGCTCCACCGATTGTAGTAACTGTGATCTGTATTTCATTGGCATTCAGCTGATTTAGATCGACCTGGAAGCAGCACTCCCCATCCCCCGATAGGCTGGAGATAATATCATCGGCTCGCGCAACAGTCGTGCTGCATAGGAGAAGTCCTGCACAGCACAGAAGGAAAAAACGCACTCTATTCTTTGTCATCGCAATCTGTCCTAAGTGTGGTCTGTACGACCACTCCTCCGAAAGCACCGGGAGCGAATAAATATGTATACCATGGACGGCCGCGCCGATCTCAGGTATTGATCAACTCTTAAGTAACCTTGACAGGATCAATACTTGCGGGCGAATGGAGCAGCAGAAAGAACTCCCGGCTCTAAGTCGTATAGGTATTGGATTGCACCACTGCAAGCTCTGATTCATTTATGTATAGACCTGTAAAGTCTATTGATGCAAGGAAATAGACCTATTCTTGCAGGAATTGTCAGCCGAAACGGCGTCTGCTCATGCGGTATATCCGCGGAAAGCAGACGCCCAGATCGCCAAACGAGTAGTCAGAAACAGACTAGGCAGCGGCTTCGGTCGTGCCTTCCGGCTGGTCCTCGCCCTTGATGGTTACTTTCAGGTGGCTGGTTACCTCGCGGTGCAGCTTGATCGGCACATGGAACTCGCCCAGCGACTTCAGCGGCTCTTCCAGCGAGATCTTGCGTCGGTCGATGGTGTAGCCCTGCTCCTCCAACTGATGCGCAATGTCGCCCGATGTGACGGAGCCGAACAGATGGTCGTTCTCGCCTACCTTGCGCTCGAACACCAGCTCCACCGACTCCAGCTTCTTGGATAGATCCTCGGCGAGTACCTTCTCCTTGGCCAGTTTGCGGATAGCCGAGCCCTTCATCTGCTCGATCACCGCCTTGTTCGCCACCGTCGCTTCAATGGCGAGCTTACCAGGTAGTAAATAGTTGCGCCCGTAGCCATCAGCGACCTTCACTACATCGCCGCGATTGCCCAGTTTGTTGACGTCTTCCTTCAGTATCACTTCCATTGAATTTCTCCGAATTTCCGTTCCGCCGATTGCGGAAAAGCTGTTAGCTGTTTGCTCCCGGCTACCAGGCTAAGTGCAAATAGCTGGAGGCTGCCGCTAGAAGCGCGCAGCGAATGCGAGCAGGGCGATGTTGCGCGACTGTTTAATGGCCAGCGACACACGGCGTTGATGGCGTGTGCAGACTCCCGTCAACCGGCGCGGCACAATCTTTCCCCGCTCCGCTACAAAACCCTGCAACAGCCGCACATCGCGGTAACTGATAGCGTCAATCTTCTCGGTACAGAACTTGCAGACCTTCTTGCGGCGGAAAAACTTCCGTCCACCGGGACCGCCGCCGGGACCGCCTGGGCCGCCTGGGCCGCCCGCGGGTCGCGGAGGACGTGGTCCGCCAGGTCCGGCATAGGCGGGTCGTGGAGTATAGGGCCTTGCTTCTGGTGCGGATTGCACTGTGTTTGTCTCATCAGCCATTTCGTTGTTCCTCTCATCAATTCGTTGTGCGCTCCAACGGCGCTTGCCGCAGGGCGAAATCCTAAATCTTGCCGATGCGGCTAAACCGCTGCAGCTATGGGTTCTGAGGTATCGGCTGCGTCCGGCTCTGCAACCACGGTTGCATCGGTCAATGCGGCTGTTTCAGACACGTCCGCGCCAGCGGATATAGCTGCCGGAGCATGCTGCTGTGGCTGCGAACTGCGTTTCACCTTCGTGTCACGCAGCGCCTTCACCTTCGCCAACCGCTTCTCTTCCTCATCCATCCGCACCGTGATGAATTTAATCACCGGCTCCGATACGCGCAGGCGGCGCTCAATCTCGCCTATCAAGCTGCCCGGAGCGCCTACATTCAGCAGAACGTAGAAACCGTCGTTAAACTTGCGGACTGTATAGGCAAGCCTACGACGCCCCATCTTCTCTACGCTCTTCACTTCGCCGCCGCCGCTGGTGATGTTGGCTGAAAAGCCTTCGATCAACTTGTCCAGATCGGCCTCTTCCACATCGGGACGGACGATAAACATAATTTCGTAAGTTCGATTCATTCGTTTACTTCTTTCTGCGAAGTTCTACTTCGCACCGTGAAAGCGTCTGCTCTGCCATCCCGGTCTGGAAATTCATCTTCTTCGTTCTTGCCTTACTCTTGCTCTTGCTACTCACTACCAACTACTCACTATCCACTGCTCTATTAAACTCATTCATAGCGGCGCTCACCCCTTGGGAGAGGATCGCCTCAACCGCGCCTCGGACGCGATCGAGCACTTCATCCAGCACCGCAAGCTCCTGCTTGCGCATCGGCGACAGCAAATAATCCGTGCCGCCTGACTTCACCTCTCTGCCATCCGCAAGAGGCGGTTTCCCGACCCCAATACGAATCCTCAACCACTCCTGCGTGCCAAGCGCTCCGGAGACTGAATCGGCTCCGTTGTGCCCGTTCGCCGAGCCTCGCTCGCGAATGCGAAGCGTGCCCAGCGGAAGGTCCAGCTCGTCGTAGATCACAATCAAGTCCTGCGACGGAATTGAAATCTCCAACTCATGTACCAGCGCGGCCACCGAAAGCCCGCTCAGATTCATGTACGTCTCGGGCTTCGCCAGCAGCAGCTCCTGCCCTGCCAGCCTTGCCTTCCCCGTAAGCGCCCTGCCCCGGCGATTTACCACGGCAGTATTGCAATATTCCGCAATCCGATCCACCGCGAGAAACCCGGCGTTGTGCGGCGTGAATTGATACTCGATACCGGGGTTGCCGAGACCTACTATCAGTTTCACGCCGCGTGTTCCTCTGTCTTCCACTTACAACAGTCGTTACTTCTTCTTTGCGTCTGGCTTGGCGTCACTCTTCGCGTCCGCCTTGGCATCCGGCGCAGCATCCGTCTCGCCCTTGCCCTTCTTCGCAACTTCCGGTTCGGTCGCAGCCTCTACCACTTCCTCCATCGCAACCACCTCTTCCTTGATCATGGAGACGTGTGCCACGGTCAAGCCCTCGTCGTCGAGGAACTTGATCGAGCCGGAATGCGGCAGATCGGAGACGTGGACTGCCTGATTCAGCTCAAGCAGCGAAACATCGGCGTCCAGATGGCTTGGAATGTCCGCGGGCAGGCACTCGATCTCGACCTCGCGCAGTACATGCTCCAGTATGCCGCCCTGTGTCTTAACCCCGACCGGCACGCCAACCAACTGCACGGGTACCGAGACGCGAATCGCCTTGTCCATTGCAATGCGCTTCAGGTCGATGTGCAGCAATGCGCCCTTGATCGGCTCATTTTGCCAGTCCACAATCATCGCCTTCACCGTCGTCGACCCTGTCACATCCAGGTCGAAGATGGTGTTATGGCCAGAATCGGAGTGCAAAATCTTGGTGATGACCCGCGGATCCACAGTGACCGCGACCGAATCCTGCCCTGCGCCATAGACGACAGCAGGAATCTTGCCTTCGACGCGCACGCGGCGTGCGGCGTTCTTGTTGAACCGGCCCTCGCGGGGTGTCGCGACGACAGCTGAAATAGTAGAAGTTGCCATATTATTTTTTCCTTTCGGGCACGAGAAGGACAGTTATTAGTTATGAGTTATTAGTTGTAAGTAACAACTCAAAACCCAAGTACTGTCTGCCTTCGCTCCCTTTGCGGCTTTGCCGCTATATCTAAACTGCACTTACGTTTCATTCACAACTCACAACCGTACTAACTGAACAGCGTACTCACGCTGGTCTCCATATGGATGCTTTCGATTGCACGGCCAAGCAGACCGGCAATCGATAGCACCTTGATCTTCGGCACCCGCAGCGCATCTTCGCGCAGCGGAATCGTGTTGGTGGCCACCAGTTCTTCCAGCCGCGATGCCGCGATGCGTTCTGCCGCCGGCCCCGATAGCACCGGATGCGATGCGCAGGCATAGACCTTCTTCGCGCCCTGTTCCAGTAGCGCATCCACTGTTCCCACCAGCGTTCCCGCAGTATCGATAATGTCGTCGAGGATGAGGCATGTGCGCCCACGCACATGACCAATCACGTTCATCACCTCGGTCACATTCATGTCCGTCCGCCGCTTGTCCACAATTGCCAGTGGAACCTCCAGCTTGCGCGCGAAGAAGCGCGCTCGTTCCACGCCGCCTGCATCCGGAGATACCACCGTCAGATCCGGCAAGCCCAACTCCCTGAAGTAACTCACCAGTACCGGGCTGGCAAACAAATGGTCCACAGGAATATCGAAGAAGCCCTGAATTTGTGCCGCGTGCAGATCCACCAGCAAGGCGCGGTTCGCTCCCGCTGTGCTCAGCAGGTCTGCTACCAGCTTCGCCGTAATCGCCACTCTCGGCCGGTCTTTGCGGTCCTGACGAGCATAGCCGTAGTACGGAATCACAACCGTAATCCGTCCAGCCGATGCGCGCTTCAGGGCGTCAATCATAATCAGCAGTTCCATCAGGTGCTCGTCCACGGGGTGACAGGTGGGCTGCACCAGAAACACATCCACGCCGCGTACATTTTCCAGCAACTGGAAGTAAACCTCTCCGTCGGCGAAGCGTTGCAATTTGGACTCGCCAAGCGGTACACCGACAAACTTGCAAATCTCCTCGGTCAGTGGACGGTTGGCCGATCCGCAAAATATCTTGAAGCGCTTGTCTTCACTCTGCCGTGGAGGACGCTTCCGCTCCGCGACCGTCTTGGTTCCATCTGCCGCGGACTTTGCAGGGTCTGGCACTGACCCGTCCGGAGATGGCTTGGTTGCAGGCTGGGAATTTTTTTCCGGCTCCACAGCCTGCACTGAAATAGGGGATAGGACCGCAGTCGTGTCTTGGTTGTTCACGTCGAAACCCTCCAGGTTGGTTGACCTCGGATGCTCCATCTGCTTTACGTCTTACGGCGCCATTTTTTCTGCGTCGCTACTTCGCCCTGCGAAATATCCGACTCGGCCCTTCAAACTTCTGCTTCTGAACCTTACCTTCGCGCCCATTGCGGCGCGCCATGCAAAATCTCAAAAACCGTCCAACTTCCGCGGCAGGTTACTGCCGCCAAAGAACCCTATCTTGCCCGGCTGACCTGAATCAGCCGATCGTCTGCGCACGCAATTGACTCGTGCCGACTTCGCTCGCTCTCCTCGTACCTGTGCGTCGACTGATTGGCTGGGCGACCAGGATTCGAACCTGGACTGAGTGCGTCAAAGGCACTTGACCTACCGTTAGTCGATCGCCCAGTACGGTCGCCGGTGTTCCCACCCGGCAATCATCACTCTGCGAACATTCTGCGCCAGTACTCTTGTCGGGGCAAGGTCTTCGTTACAATCGCCTTGCAGCCGGTAGCCTGTACGCGTTGTTGAGCCGCCCTTGCGTCTGCCTCGGACTGATACAGTCCAAACAAAGCTGAGCCTGATCCCGAGAGCGCCGCAACCAACGCGTTGCTGCTCGAATCCCCCGGACGAGTTTCGGAAAAACCTCCCGAAGACACGCCAGCCGGAGTTCCCATCAATAAACGCTTGATTTCTCGCAGGTGGGGATACTGAGGAAATACGACCGATTCAAAGTCGTTTTCGATCCCGGTGCGGACAAGCGCGAGAAGGGTCTTCTCGGCCAGATCGTTCCGTGTGTCGCTCTCTGCAGAGCCACGAACGATACCGGATGGGTCAGGCGTTTGTTCTGTTGCGGGGATAACCCCAAGTACAGAAGCGTAAACGTGACTCAACTCATCTAGCCTATCGGGTCGCGCAGGGGAAGTCAAACCGTCTTCCTGTGCTGTTCCCTGCCTCTCATCCCAATCCCGAAACGCCTGCGGAGTCGAAACCCCCACCTCTGGCACGGCTACAATGCACCACATCGCTGGCAGATCGTTCATCGCCGACACAATTTCTCCGCGCCCCACGCCCAGCACCGCTCCACCCAGCAGAAACAACGGCACATCCGAGCCAACCTCGGCGGCAATCTCCAGCCGTAGTGGTTCAGGCAATGCAAGACCCAACTCCCGTTCCAACCCGATCAGCGCCGCCGCAGCATTCGCCGATCCAGCCCCCAGCCCACCCTGCACAGGCAGATTCTTCTCAATATGGATTGCAACCTCTGCAACCACGCCCATCCGCGACAGCGCACGCTCCACCATCTTCCACGCCGTATTGCGCGCATCCGTCGGAACCTGAGCATGATTCGTCGTCAACGTAATCTTCGACTGCTCACAATCCGGGTGCCCCTGATCTATCTTCTGAGACCTGGGTTCACGAACCTCCACCGTGACCACATCGTGCAGCGCCAGTGTCTGGTACAGCGTCGCCAGCCCATGGAATCCATCCGCGCGCACCGGCCCAATTGCCAGTCCCAGGTTGATCTTCGAGTACGAGCGAACTCTCGTAGGCATATAACTAATAGTGTATTCGCAGTTTATGCCGAGCTAGAAGCCGCCGATGGTCACCTGGATACTAGAGTGCATTGGAGTCATGACTGCTGCCTACTTTGCAGCCGCAGTGATTGGCACATTGAATTTTGAAGAGGTTATCTACGCCAGCAGCGATCATTCGCACCGACTGCATAATAAATTCAAGCGGGTCTTCTTTATTTCACTCTTTACTATTGAAGGGCTCGTTTTAGTCTTTATCGATGTTCATAGCAAAACCCACAACAGGCCACATTTGGGAACCATTTGGCTGATCGCAGTCATTGCCGCAACGTTTGCATTCTTTATCCCCGGACCGGTTGTAGTTACTTCAGAGGGCCTGTCGCGGCACCGCAATCTGCGCCGGGACGTATTTATACCTTGGGATGATCTCGACCATTATGAAATCTGCAAGGGCGAATGGGGAATCATGGGCTTAGGGGTCTCTGACGTCTATTACCTTCGGATGATCGATGGTAGAACATTGAAGGTTAACGAGTGGAGCCAGGACGCAGGTACTCTTCTGGGCAAGATCGCTACTTACAGGAAGATACAAGAACTACCCTTCCATCGCTGATCCGCAAACGATATGCAGCCTGGGCAGAGATTGTGCATGGTCGTCCGGTCACATGCCCTCACGCTATCCTGTCAGCAGCTTTCCATCGCGTTCTGGAGTTCCCGTTGATGCGTCTCGGTGCCCGCGTCTCCGCCTGCTACGTCGTTCCAGCCCAAAATTTGTCCGACGCTGCCTCCTTCCACTCTCTGGGAAGGTGGGTACCACTAATGCCGGGACTAAACACCGGACTCGAACTGGCCGATAGTGTACCTTGCAAAGCTGCGGGTCGGCGTGTGGGCACTTCAACGTCCCCCAATCTGTTTTGCGCTCGGGGCCAGGCTGCTTCGAACCACCGCGGTTAGAAGGTCGTTCCCCAGGGAATCATCCTCTGCCGCCAGATATACTTACCACCAGTAAGTTCAGGCGTACAAGCATGGGTATTGAAATTCCGATCACCGCAAAGCAGAGAACGCCGGAAAAACGTGAAGCCAAGCGCTATCGTTTCCGGGGCGATGCAAAGGTGCGGCAGCTCGAAACAGAACTCGCGCTCACGGGCCGCATCATCGACCTCAGCCAGCGTGGCTGCCTGCTCCAGATGCCTAGCCTCTCCGACTACGCGGTGGATACCCTCGTCGATATGTCCGTAAACACAGCCTGGGTCAGTTTCCGCGCGCTGGGCTCTGTGCGCCATATTAATCTGAACCACTGGAGAATCGGCATCTCCTTCGTGAAACTCACTCGCCGCGGAGAAGCCGAGCTACTCGAACTCATCGGCGACCTTGAAAAGGCCGAGGAGGCCGGACGATCCGGCGTGCTGGAGATCAGCATCGCAAGACACAAACCGCCTCAGTCTCCTCAGATGGATACGCACGATCTATAACTCGCATCCCTAAATCCATCCTGCATGGTTGCATCCATCGCCAATGGCTGTACGCTTAATAGCAATGCAACCTGGAATCTCCACCCACGTCTTCTTTCAGCATCGCCTGCACCCCGGTATGCTGGACGCCCTTGCTGCTGCCGGTGCGCGCACTATCGAAGTCATTGCCGCACGTCATCACTTCGATTACACCGAACCTCAAGCGCTGCGCGAGGTCGCCGCATGGTTCCGCTCCAACGATGTGCGCGCCGTCATGCATCAGCCTGTCTATATACCAGACCGTGCAGACGCTCAGTGGTCGCGCCACGTCGCCCCCAACCTGGACCTGCTCGCTCCCGAGAAGTCGCGCCGCATCGCCGCCATGGATGAAGTTAAGCGAGCTCTGGAAGCAGCCGAACTTATCCCCTTTACCGCCATGGTGCTCCATCTTGGACGCAGGGACGCTGCCTGGGATGAGCCAGCCCTGGAGAACTCGCTCACCGCAATCGAACACCTCAAGGCATTCGCCGCTCCGCTCGGGCTGCGTCTACTGCTGGAGAACCTGCAGAACGATGTCGCCACCCCGGAGAACCTGCTCTACATCCTCAAGACCGGCCACTTCGATTCGGTGGGCGTCTGCCTTGACATGGGCCATCTCCATCTCGCGCAGAATGCCTCTGTCCCCACATCCTCCGCCGCACCTGGTATCCCGCATTCCAAAGCCGCTCCACCGCCTGAGCCATCTCCCGACTCTGGCGCAGGCTCTGCCATCCATCTGCTCGGTTCACGCATCGCACAGGTGCATCTCAACGACAACCACGGTGCCTTTGCGCATAATACCGACATGAAGGATGAGCACTTCTGGCCCGGCACTGGAAGCATCGACTGGCCGGCCGTCTACGCCTCACTCGCCACCCTGCCCGCCAACACACCCGGAATTCTGGAGGTCACCTGTGACCGCGACGAGCCCATTGACTCCATCACCAGTAAGGCAAAAGAGGCCTTCCGCATCTTCCAATGTCAGCCATCTATTCACTCTTCCTAAATATGTAACTTTATTTGATCGAAAGAAGCGCCCCCATGAGCAATCTGTCTGATGCAGGTACAAAATCAGTTACAAATTCATCCGTTGCCACTATCGCCTCGCTCGCCATTCACGAGGGAGAGCGCGTTACCCTGCGCGGATGGCTCTACAACATTCGCTCCTCCGGCAAGCTCCTCTTCCCCTCCTTCCGCGACGGCACCGGAACCATCCAGGGTATCGTACCCAAGGCCGCCGTATCCGAAGATGTATTTGAGCGCGTCAAGTCCCTCACCCAGGAGTCGTCTGTCGTCGTCACCGGCAAGGTTCGCGCCGACTCCCGCGCACCCTCCGGCTTCGAGCTTGACGTCGAAGATGTCGAGATCATCCACCTCGTCCCCACCGACGCGCCCTACCCCATCACACCCAAGGAGCACGGCACCGACTTCCTCATGGAGCATCGCCACCTGTGGGTGCGTACCCCACGCCAGTCCTCCATCCTGCGCATCCGCGCCACCATCATGCGCGCGGCACAGGAGTACTTCGATACCAACGGATTCATCCGCACCGACCCGCCCATCCTGACTCCGGCAGCCTGCGAAGGAACCAGCACCCTCTTCGAACTCGACTACTTCGGCGACCCAGCATTCCTGACCCAGTCCGGCCAGCTCTATATGGAAGCCACCGCGCTCGCGCTGGGCAAGGTCTACAGCTTCGGGCCGACATTCCGCGCCGAAAAATCCAAGACGCGCCGCCACCTCACCGAGTTCTGGATGATCGAACCGGAGGTTGCCTTCATGGACCTCGAAGGCGACATGCAACTCGCCGAAGCCTTCCTCACCCACATCGTCACGCGTGTTCTGGAACTCCACCGAGCCGACCTCAAAGTCATTGGCCGCGACATCGCCAAACTCGAAGCCGTCATCGCACCAGCGCCAGCCACCGAACCGGGTGCCCCATCTTTTGCGTCTTCTGCAAAGGGTGGGTTATTCCCACGATTAAGTTACGACGAGGCTCACGACCTGCTCGAAGCCGCCTTCGCCGCTGGCAAGCTCGAAGCGCCCCACATCTATGGCGACGATCTTGGCTCACCCGACGAAACCTACCTCAGCTCGCAGTTCGACCGCCCCGTCATGATCCACCGCTACCCCGCCGCCTCCAAGGCTTTCTACATGCAACCCGATCCGGCCGACCCCACCAAGGCTCTCTGCGTCGATGTCCTCGCGCCCGAAGGATACGGCGAAATCATCGGCGGGTCTGAACGCGTAAATTCCTATGAGTTGCTGAAGTCGCGCATCCTCGAACACGGCTTACCCCTGTCGGCGTTCGAGTGGTACCTCGACCTGCGTCGCTATGGCTCCGTCCCCCACTCCGGCTTCGGCATGGGCATCGAACGCGCCGTCGCCTGGATCTGCGGCCTCGACCACGTCCGCGAAACCATCCCCTTCGCCCGCACCTTGAACAGAATTTATCCGTGATAGAGAGCACATAACTGTTGCAACTTCACGAATGACAACGTGCAACTCCTCGAGTAACTACAAAAGGTCCTTTGCCGCCAGTCGGCGCTCCTCGACCTCCCTGTACCTCTTCAGGATTACCGGCGAGTTCGCACCCAGGACCAGAGTCCCCAACGCGCCAGGCAGCAGCAGTCCGTACCAAACGCCCCACGGCTGTCCTTTCGCCAGGGCAACAAAGCCTAAGATCAGCAGCGCCAAAGCTACGCCCCATATCGTAAACCAGGCACGAAGCAAGAAGTTTCTCGCGCGGCCACGCGGCAGCAGCCAGCCCACCAACCCTCCCATCAAGCCCGCAACCACTCCATACACCGTGCCCGGAATCCACGCATACCGATTCGGATCGAACCATGGTTCCATCATTGTTTGTCCATCCCTTCCTCCGCTGCTGTGCGATGGGCCTTCCACAGCTCGCGCGCCAGCCCAGCGGACACCTTTCCATCGGCAACCAGCACATGCAGTTTGCGCTGGAACGAGTCCACAACCTTCGAATCTTCCGCCGCCTTCACCTTCGCAATCAGTCGGTCGAGCCTCGCTCGCAGGGTCGGATACGAGACTTCGTATTCATCGCACAGTGCCTTCAGCGATCCCGAACTCAGCACAAATCGCTTTAGGAATTGGTGGTCTTCTTCGTCGAGCGCGTCCAACCAGGGCGGCAAACGGTTATTCATAAAGTGAATATGAACCTAAACTTTATTTAAGTCAATTAAATTTAGTATACCTTTAATAAAGTTAATTCCGCGGGGGTTCCAGAGAGGTGGGAGTCGCAACAAAAGTCCCGTGAGGCACAGAAGGCAGGAGTGTGCAATCACTCCGCCGGGGTGAGGATGAGTGGTGCCGGGTGCCCATCCTTTGCAGTCTCACCGCAAAGGGTGGGAGTGTAACCGTTCCACCTGCCGCATCTCCCCGCCATCCCCAACCGGAAGGGCACCCGTTCACGGGTGCCACAAACGCCGCGTCCGCAGGACGCTTCCGCTCTGCCGAAGGCCGGAGTGTAGCCCTGAGCGCAGTCGAAGGGCGGAACGACCCAATATCGTCTTCATTCGCAGCCGGAACGACCTGATTTCCGCGCACCGCGCGAACCGCTACCCGCTACGGATGGTGGTACCGCCCCACCAGCACGCCCTTGTCCAGAATGTGGCCATTCATCGCGGACATCAGGTCGGCGCGCGTCGCATCCGACCCCAGCGTCAGTTTGGTGTCCAGCGCAAACAGCTCCCAAGTGTAGTGGTGGTACGGCCCGGCCGCCCCCATCCCCATGCCCATGTAGCCGGGCTTCCGTCCGCGGTTCATCGCCTGCACCGACCCATCGGGCAACTGCGCCACATTCGGCACACCCTCCGGCAGACCCGTCGCCGTCCCCGGAATGTTGAAGATCAGCCAGTGGATCACCTCGTCTGTGGTATGGGCCAGCGACGTGTCCGGATCGTGCAGAATGATGGCAAAGCTCACCGTCCCATCCGGCACATGCGTCCACGTCAGCTCCGGTGAAACGGGCACCGCTGGACTGGCCGCGCCGGTGTATTTGTTGGGAATGATCCCGCCGTCTTCAAACGCTGTCGTCGTCAGTGTCAATCCCTGTTTGGCCGGCGGACGCGGCGTGCTGGGTGTCGGCGCTGGCGCCTGCGCCAACCCAATCGTAGCCATCGATAACACTAGTGCGAAGAAACCTGCTTTGCTTTTCACGTTCATTCCTGGCCCCATTCTGCGATGCCTTTGGGAACGGAGAAATCCACGCCCCGGTCGCGTCAACATTACAACACAACCGGGTGCCCAGCCATCGCGGCTCAGCCTCCTACGCACGGTTAGAATGACGCCCTCATGCAGCCTCCAACGGACTTATCGGGGTGGATTGGGGCTAAGTATTTGCCTGTTACCTTCACCTTATGTGATCAGGGTCGAATCGTCTTCGCAGGCCACTTCGTCCGGCACTACAATCTCTTCCATTGGGAACTGCGTGCCGCGTCGCCGGTCGAACAACTTGCGCAACACATACACCAACAGCGCCAGCACAATCGCGCCCACCAACACGAGCACTACTCCCAGGTGTTCGTGGACCGCCATGCGGGCTGCGTGCGCGATCTCCGGCCCGTAAAAGACCGTAATCAGCGAAAAGAAAAGGAACTGGATCATTTTTCCGGTAAAGATCGCCATCGCAAAGCGCAGGGGCTTCATCTCGAAGACGCCCGCGGCAAACTCAAACAGCTTGATCGGCATGGGCGGCGGACACATTGCCGGGATCATGATGGCCAGGAACTCCTGCTCCTCGAAGCGGTCGCGTATCCGCTCGTAACGCTCCCGATTAATGCGCTTGAGCAGAAAGAGTTCACCTCCCGCGCGGCCTACATAGTAGGGAATCATGCAGCCTGCGACCGAGGCCAGTGACGCCATCAGGCAGTAAAGCAGGAATTTGCTGGGGTCGCTGTGGACGTAGCCAATCACGACTCCATCCAGCGGCATAGGCAATGGAAACAGGCCGGCGTCGATGAAGGCAAGTCCTCCGAGCCCCCAAATACCCCACGGCTTCAAAGTCGCCAGCAGGATGGCGCCGATCTTATGCAGAAGTGCGATAGGTCCAATCTTCACGGCCAACTCGATTCTACGCGGCAATTCATCGATGTGCTGTCCGTCCCGCCAGCAGATCCAGAGCGTGTGCAAGCAATGGCAGCACCGCCTGCAACGAGGTTGCGGCACCGGTTGGCGAACCTGGCAGATTCACGACCATTGCAGCTCCGCCCGCGGTCGATAGAGTACCGCAAACACCCCTGCTCAGCGCGGCCAGCGGAGTCTGCCGCAAGCCTTCGGCGCGCATCCGTTCGGCCATACCGTCCACCAGCCGCTCACACACCAGCCGCGTCGCCTCGGGTGTCACATCCCGCGCAGCCAGACCTGTTCCGCCGGTGGTCACAATAAGGCAAGCACCTGCCGCCGCATGTCGTCGCAGCGCAGCTACAATCTGATCCAGCTCATCCGGCAGCGTCTCCCGCACCACCGCCGTCGCTCCTGCCGACTCCAACAGAGTTGTCACCGCAGGCCCCGAACGGTCCTGTTGCAAGCCCTGCGAGCAGCTGTCACTGATGGTCAGCACGACCACCCGAGCATTCTTCGGCAACTGCGCGGGCACAGTCTGGGCACGGGTCAACGCGTCCTGCTCTGTCTTTGATAAGGCTTGGCTGTTCTTCATCCTTAGTTAGTTTACGTCCAGTCTGAATCGGGCATCGTCAGCGGTTCTCCAACTCGGTAACATGCTCTGGATTGAGTGCGTTGCTCCAAGGCGGCGGGCAAAGGTGAGAAAATAGGGGATAGGGAGAAGCTCCCGGCGTTTTTTGGGGTCTAGTTATAGGACGCCCAGAACCCTTTGCGGGCCGTCTAACTGAATGCGTTGCAACGTCTCACCAATCCTATCCAATGCCCATCGTAGAGCTGTTTCCAAAACCGTCTCGACCCCCAGACAACGCCCCCGAGAGGAAGGGAGAGCTGGCCTCGGATCAGGCATCCGGTCAGAGTACACAGCCTCTCAAGGTTCGCACCAGGCGCTATGGCGAATTGGAAGAGCACGAGATTCTGCATCTGATCGATTCGCTGGACGACGAGCGTTCGAGGGCGCGCTTTCGCGAATCCATCTACATCTCCATCATCATCTGGCTCGCCATCGCGTGGTTCCTCTTTTACGGCCCGCGTGTCCTGTGGCATCAGCCGCGCTACCAGGATCCAATCGCCCTGATGAAGCAGCATGACCTGCAGCAGCTATCTTTGAATGTTCCTCGCGCACGGCCAGTGCCCAAAATCGCACCCAAGATAGACCGCAAGACCATGGATCAGCTTCAGCAGCAGGCTCGCCAGAGTGCGCCAACGCCGCAACCTCCAGTGCAGGAGCCACCCCAGGAGCAAGCGCGCGTCACAACTCCACCGGTTCCCCAGCCGCCGTTGCCCAGTGAGCCAAAGCCTGCGCAGCCAGCGGTCGAATCGCCGTTGCCGGCTGCGCCTAAGCCCAACTTCGCCCAAAACAATCAGAGCGCCCACAGCGCAGTGCAGGACGCGGTGCGAGGTGCGCTCACAAACCGCGGAGGAGGTGACTATGGTTCTTCCTCCGGTTCGCATGGCCCCTTGCAGGCAGGCGCGACCATCCTCTCAGACACTATGGGCGTCGATTTCAGCGAGTACATGCGTCGCCTGCACGATGACATCCAGCGTAACTGGGATCCATTGATTCCGGAAGAGGTTCAGCCTCCCATCTCGAAGAGAGGCATCACTGGCATCCGCTTCACCATTCTGCCTGACGGCAAGATCGGTTCCATGACGCTGGAAACCCGTTCGGGCGACGTCGCGCTCGATCACGCTGCATGGAACGGTATTACCAGCGAAGGACAGTTTCCCCCACTACCCAAGCAGTTCCACGGCCCACAACTCGAGCTGCGAGTAGGATTCTTCTACAACATCCCTCTGCCGGAGTAGACCTCGATGGCGCGGCGCACAGAAGATACCCAGACCGTAACGTCCGCCGTCGCACAGGGGCGTCGTCGCCAGGTGCGCGGCCTGCTCCTGATTGCCCTCGTCGCAATCGTCTTCGCAATCCTCCGCGCTGGAGTGCATCGCGTCTTCACCACAGGCTGGTGGCGACTGTGGTAGATATCGCGGAACCGCTGACGCCTCTTATCGTTCTTGTTGGCCCTACTGCCAGCGGCAAAACCTCGCTTGCCCTCGAGCTCGCAGAGCAGTTCTCCGGTGAGATCGTCAGTTGTGACTCGGTCGCCGTCTATCGCGGTATGGAGATCGGCACCGCCAAGCCTACGCTGACCGAACGTACCCGCGTGCCACATCACATGCTCGACATCGCGTGGCCAAATGAGCCCGTCACCGCTGGAGATTACAGCCGTGCCGCACGCGATTCTATCCGAGAAATTGCCCGGCGCAATCGCCTGCCCATCGTCTGCGGCGGAACCGGTCTGTATCTGCGTGCTTTGCTCGAGGGCCTCTTTCCTGCGCCGCCACGCCGCGAAGCGCTGCGGGAGAAACTCCGCCAGCGTGCCCACCTCTACGGCTCCGAGCGCCTGCACCGCATCCTCGCTCGCCTCGATCCCACAGCCGCTCGGCTGATCCACGCTAACGATACGCCTAAGATCATCCGCGCCATCGAGGTTACCCTCGCTGCCCGCGAGCCCATCACACAGCAGTGGCAGCAGCCTCGCGATCCGCTCACCGGCTTCCGCGTTCTGCAACTCGGCCTGAACCCGCCGCGCGCCGAACTCTACGACCGCATCAACCGCCGCGCATCCCGGATGTTCGAGTCGCCTCATCAGGGCGGAGGTTTGGTCGAAGAGACCGCACAACTCCTCGCCCGCTATGGAGGTGATTGTCGGCCACTCACCTCGCTGGGATACGCACAGTGTGTTGCCCTACTGCGCGGGGAGATCACCCGCGACCAGGCCATCGCAGAGGCCCAGCAGGGCCATCGCAACTACGCCAAACGACAGCTCACCTGGTTCCGCAAAGACCCCACACTGCAATGGCTCACAGGTTTCGGCAACGATCTGGAGATTGCGAAGCAAGCCTTCGACCTCGTCACCCAACACCTCAAAACTCAATAGCAGCGCGCTGGATTGGCCAAAGCTATTTTTTCAGCATCCACAGGACGCATGCGTGCGGCTCGAGGGTGAGGCTTTGCACGGACTTCACCTTGCTGAGGGTCTTGCCGGTCCAGACGTCTTTGACGCGGTAGGTGGCAGCCTCCAGGTTGTAGGCCTCAAAGCTGCTGTCCAGCACAACTTGCGACTCACCCGTGTTGAAGAGGGCGAGAACGATGGAGCCGTCGGGAGAGTCTGCAGGCAGGTCGGCAGTCCATGCGATGATGTCTCCGTTGTGCATCACCTGGCCGCTACGGATCGCGGTCTGGTCGATGCGGATGAGGTCTGGGTTAGTCAGAAGCCTGAGTGTAGCCTCGTCGAGCAGGGTGAGGTTGGCTCCCAGAATGAGGGGCGAGCGCGCCATCGCCCACAGTCCGAGCATGGTCTGCTGCTCGGTATGAGTCAGTCGTGTGGTGCGTGGCTGACCGTAACCGGGAACGGGACGTAGCTCTCCGATGGGGAGCATATCTGCGTCGGGCCAGTTGCCTGGCTTCACATACTGCGCCCAAGCGGCCGCTTTGACAAACTGACCTACCACGCTCTGTGGGAATGCATCGCTATTGTTGTTACTTTTGCTCCACACATCCCAGAAATCATCGGAGATGCGCCACATCTGTGCGACATCTGCTACTTCGGCGGCGTTGTCCAGCGACGTCGGCCCGGGGGATAGGCTGAGGACCATGGGGCGGCCTGTCTTGTCGATGGCGCGGCGGATCATGCGGATCTCGTCGATCTTGTAGGGATGCGATGAGATGCAGTCCACCTTGATCAGGTCCACGCCCCAAGCGGCGTACTGGCTTAACAGCGAGTCGTACCAGGCCTGCCCCGCAGCGTTATTCTGCACACCCCAGTTGGTGGGATCCCAGGGACATGCATCCGTTGTGTCGGCAACGTCTTTGGCGTGAAAAGTACTACCCGCGACGGGGAGATTGGCGTCCACCGATACACGTGGGATTCCACGAACAATGTGAATGCCGAACTTGAGCCCCTGGGAGTGAACCCAATCGCCGAGAGCTTTGAAGCTGGAGGAATCTTCCGCTGCGCCCGGAGCAATGGCAGATGGAAAGCGCGCCGGAACAGGGATGTAGCGACCGTTGGCGTCAATCTGGTACTTCAGCAACTCAGGCTTGGGGCGGTCTTCAGGGTTCTTTAGGAACCAACCCTCGTCGATCACTGCATAGTTCCATCCGAAAGATTTGAGCTGGTTGGCTTCCACCGTAACGTTGGCGCGGAACTGCTCTTCGGTGATGGTGAGGCCGAATGCATCCCAGCTGTTCCATCCCATCGGCGGCGTAAGTGCCACTTTCGCCGTGGACGCCGTTTGCGCGGTGGTCGATGGGGATTGCGCACGAGCCAAAGGATTGGCGAATACCGAGATTAGAAGAAGAGATGCACCCAGGATTTTCATACTGCCCTCACGTTCGTACGCGCGCGTCCGCGTTGCTGGAAACTGGTTGCATCCACAATACCGCGAGACGAAGGCGGGTGCACGTATGTCTCGATTTGCCGGGTTACTGCTCCATCCGCTCGCAAAATGCGATAGCCTCTGGTGTGATGGCTATTTGGCACATGAGAGGGCTTGGTTGTGCACTTGCACTGGTTCTGTTAACTGGCTGCGCCAGCCCTGGTCCGCCGCAAGCGCCGTCGTTGAAGCTGCCAGAGGTTGTCTCCGGGCTTACGGCAAGCCGCGTGGGTAACGTGGTGCGGCTGGTTTGGACCACACCCACCAGAACCACCGATAAGATGCTGATCGATGGGCCAGTTGTGGCCGAGATCTGCCGCGAGACGAGCGGCGCCAGCAGTACTTCTGTAAGAATTAATCCGAATGCGGCGCATCTTCCGTGTTCCCCAGTCCTGCTGCGTATGAACGTGAAACCGGGCGCATCGGAAGTTGTGGATACGCTGCCGACGGAGTTGACCTTAGCTCCCGCTCGGCTGCTTGCCTATCGCGTTCAGTTGCGTAACACCGCGGGCCGAACGGCGGGCGCTTCGGCGGCTGTCTTCGCGGCCTCCGGACCGGCTCCGATGGTAATTGAGGGACTGCGCGCGCGGGCAACGAAGATGGGCACCCTTGTGCAGTGGAACCCCGCGGCTGGTACAACCGAATCCGTTGAGCTTGATCGCACCCTTGTGCAGCCGCCTAACGCAACCACATCGGCAACTACCGTGGATACGAGTGCAACCCATAAAAGCCTGTTGCCAGGCGCGGCGAACGAGCCGATCGAGATGCGGCTCCGGGTTGGCGATGCAGCTTCCAATACGTTGGACGCTGGTGGGACACTGGACCGCACGGCGCAGATCGGACACGTTTACCGCTATACGGCGCAGCGGGTCCGCACTGTGGTACTCAGCGGGCAAACACTGGAGTTGCGTAGCGCGGTGTCAGAGGTTGTAACGGTTGAGATCAAGGATGTGTTTCCACCGGAAGCACCTACAGGACTGGTTTCAATTCCGGGTTTTGCAAACGATGCGACACAGAAACCTGCGATCGATCTATCGTGGCAGCCGAACCTGGAGCCGCGCATTGCTGGATACAAAATCTATCGGCACATACTGGACGGCCAGGCAAACAGCGCATGGAAGCAGCTCGACTCGGAGCTTGTGCCTGTGGCTGCGTATCGCGACCAGACCGTTTTGGCAGGGATCAAGTACGGCTACCAGGTGACGGCGGTTGATACGGCGGGCAATGAGTCCGCGCGCAGCGACGAGGTGGTGGAGATTGCTCCCGAGCCTTGATGTTGGCTGCGCTCAGAATGACAGAGTTGCCCCAGCCAGTCCCAGGAATGCACAATGAGGAGTATGAGGCGTACGGAAGCGATGAGACGGATTACAGTGGGCGTGTTTTGTTTGGGTGTGGCCATGGTGATTGCAGCAGCTGTAGGTTGCACGAAGCTGCCTCCACCCACTCCGATCTCAGAACTGAACCCACAGCAGACACACGGATACAACGTGTACCAGGTGCGCTGTGCGCAGTGCCATAACGACCGCAGTAACGACCCGCTGAATGGGCAGTCGCTGCGCGGCATCTTCAAGAAGCAGTATCTGGCCAGCGGCGCGCCCGCCAACGACGATCGCGTAATGGACGCTGTGTTGTATGGGCGACCGATGATGCCAGCACTGGGAGGCAGCATGACTCCGCAGGAGCGCGACGACCTGCTGGCGTATCTGCACACGTTGTAGAGGCAGTAATGAGTGGTGAGTTGTGAGTGAGAGCGATAGTGAGGATGAAGCTCGCGCTGGAATGAAGGGTCAGATGTTGCCCGGGATCGCCGGCATCTGCCTTTTACTGCTATTGCTGACCATTGCGAATGTGGTTGCGTCGCTGCATGGCATGTTCGGAGAGGGAACTGCAAAAGCTGGCGCGCTTCTGCTGTGTACGCTGCTGGCGGCGGGAATCCTGGGGCTGATGCGGTTGCGCAAGTGGGGATGGGCGCTGGTGACGGCGGGGTGCGTGCTGTTTGCTGCGGGTGATTTCTATGTTTTTTCCAAGACCCACCTGGCATCCTTCCTGATGCGAGGGCTGTTCATGATGGTCTTCTTTCTGTACCTGGTGCGGCAGGAGACACGGGATCGGTTGATGTGATGCATGGGGCCTGGCGCGACGCTGCGCTACAATCGAAGCTGCCGTACTCCGCTGCGAAGTCATCCGAATTATAAGAATCAGGGGTTTAACCTATGTCAATTCCCGCCACGCAGATGCGCCCGGGCATGCTCATCAAGCACAACGATCAGCTTCACCTCGTCTTCTCGGTGGAGCACCGCACCCCCGGCAACCTGCGCGCCTTTATTCAGGCCAAGCTGAAGAACATCCGCACCGGTGCCATGTTCGTGGAGCGCTTCCGATCCCCCGACCCCATCGACCGCGTCAAGGTGGACGAGATCAAGATGGAGTACCTCTACAACGACGGAGACGACTTCTACTTCATGGACGAGAGCTTCGAGCAGACCGTGCTGAAGCGCGACACCCTGGGCGACGCCGTCGAGTACCTGACGCCCAATCTCTCCATCAACGTCAGCTTCCACGATGGCAAGGCCGTCGGCATCGAGCTGCCCACCTTCGTCGAGATGACCGTCGTCAAGACGGAGCCTGGCATCAAGTCCGCCACCGCGTCGTCGGTCACCAAGCCGGCGGAGATGGAGACCGGCCTCGTTGTGCAGGTGCCGCCCTTCATCAACGAGGGCGAGAAGGTGCGCGTAGACACCGCCGAAGGTGCGTACATGAGCAGGGCGTAGACACGCGGCAGCAGGCAATTACTATGGTTCAGCATTTTCTAGTCAAAGGGCGGGTGCAGGGAGTGGGCTTTCGCTGGTTCGTGCAGAGCGAAGCGGCCCGCATTGGCCTGCGCGGATGGGTGCGCAACACCGACGACGGCCATGTCGAAGTCCTTGCCGCTGGCACGCCCGACCAGTTGGAGGACCTCGTACTGGCGCTGGGCCGAGGCACCCGCGGAAGCCGCGTCGACAACATCGAAAGCCATCCCCTGGCCGAGAGCGAGGGCGAAGAGCTGCAGTCATTCCAGATTGAAGGAGCGTGGTAATGTCCCCTACTAAACCCATCGATTGCGAGCCGCTGAAGCAACTCATCCGCACCGTGCCCGACTTCCCCAAGCCCGGCATCCTCTTCTACGACATCACCACGCTGCTGAAGGACAAGGCCGGCTTCGCGCAGCTCATCGACGCGCTGGCCCAGCACTACATCGGCGGCAAGATCGACCTGGTGCTGGGCATCGAGGCGCGCGGCTTCATCTTCGGCCCCGCGCTGGCCTACCGGCTGAACGCCGGCTTCGTTCCCGTGCGCAAGCCCAAAAAGCTGCCCGCGCCCACCGCCCGCGTCAGCTACGACCTGGAGTACGGGACGGACTCGCTGGAGATCCACCTCGACGCCATCCAGCCCGGCCAGCGCGTCGTCCTGGTCGACGACCTGCTCGCCACCGGAGGCACCATGCAGGCCACCGTCCAGCTCGTCAAGCAACTCGGCGGAGAGATCGCCGGCCTCGCCTTCGCCGTCGAACTCGACTTCCTCAAGGGCCGCGCCAAGTTTCCCGAGTACGACGTCTTCAGCCTGCTGCACTACGACGAGTAGGCCGAGAGTTTCCTGTATCCGCGCCCCGCGCTCGACCCTCATTCCCTGGTATGCAATTCCGATCAGGATGGGTACAATTTGAGAGTTTCAATGCCCAACCGGCCCCCCGTTTTAGAAAATACCCTGGTGATTCAACCGGCAATAAGGCATTTTTGGTAAATATATAGACCGTCGCGTAGCGAACGAAATGCGGGGATTCTTCCCCTTCGACTGCGCTCAGGGTCAGAATGACAATTCATTGTCGGTCTATAGCTATTGCGAAAATGCTCTAAACATGACCGGCGCACGTAGGCCCCTGCACCAGCACTGCGTCCAATCGTCTGCCTGGGAGCAAGAAATGAAATTCAAGTCAACCGCGAAACTTTCGGACACTGGAATACTGTCCGCCGCCACTTTATTTCTCTTCGCCGCCGCTGCTGGTATTGCCCAAACGCCCCGGCCTGCTGCACCCGCCCGGCCTGCCGCTGCATCTTCTGCGAGGCCAGCCGCCGCTGCCACTCCCGCCAAACCCGCGCCCAGAGTGAATAACAGCTTCCGTCCACGCGGTCGTCATCTCATCTATGTTGCGCTGCCCGGTTCGCTGGAGCGGGCTGGCTGGCTGAATGGCGTTGGCCTGGTGGTGCTCGATGCCGATGACAATTATCGCTTCGTCAAGCGCATTCCCACCTGGGAGTATGCCGGCAGCATGAGCCCGGAGCAGGTCTCCGGAATGGCTGCCAGCCCGGTCACAAACCTTATCTACGTCGCGGCGCGTGGACGCCTGGGCGCCATCGATATGGGCACCGACAAGATGGTGTGGTCGGTGACGCTGGACGGAAAATGCTGCGAGCGGCCCCAGGTGACGCCGGACGGCAAGATCGTAGTAGTGGGCGGCGACCTGCAGGACTATTGGTACGAGGTGGACGCCAAAACCGGCAAGCTGATTGGCAAGCTGGATGCTCCGGAGAGCCCGAACTCACACAACCTGAACCTGAGCGCCGACGGCAAAACGGCCTTCATGTCGCCCAACAACAAGGTGATGACCATCTCCGATGTGGCCACGCGCAAGGTCATCAAGACCATCCGCTTCCCGGACAACATTCGCGTGTTCGTGCTCAATAAAGACTCCAGCAAAATCTACGCCAATAACAATAACTTCGATGGCTTTTTGATTGCCGATGTCACCACCGGGCAGGTCACCAAGAAGGTAGAGGTAACCAGTGTCGATTGGAAGTCAAAGTGGAATGTGACCCCCACTCCACGCATTCCCCATGGCTGCCCAAGCCACGGCATCGCGTTGACTCCGGATGAAAAGGAGATATGGCTCGCCGACGGCATCTTCAAAAAGATCCATATCTTCTCCAATACGGACGACCCGAAAGAGATTGACACCATCGACACGCCGGAGGGCACGTACTGGCTTACTTTCGGCCTGGACGGCAAGCTGGCCTACTCGTCCTCGGGCGACGTCATCGATGTGAAGACGCATAAGATCGTTGGCCAGATGAAGGATGAATACGGCCATACCATGTTCAGCGAAAAGCTGTTGGACATCACCTTCGACAATGGCCACGCGCAACGTGTCTCCAACCAGTTCGCCAATAGCTTCGGCGACTACCTGACGGCGGAGCAACTGGGCGTCGGCCCGCATGTAACGCCCATGCCGGGCAGTGCGCCGATTACACTGACTGGCGTAACCGTCGTTAACAAAAAATGAAGAGTTGGGCGATTCCATTCTGCGCTGGGCTGCTGGTGCCTGCCCTGTTTGCCGCTGCATGGGCCGCGGGCGCGCCGCAAATGTCCAACCAGTCCCGCGAGGCGCGTTCGGTGATCGCGGTATGCGGCCGGTGCCACGATATGCAGATTGTGATGGATACACCCAAGAGTTACGACGCATGGCAAGAGACCATGCAAAAGATGGTGGACCTGGGCGCGAAAGGCACCGATCAGCAGTACGACGACATCATGGATTTTCTGCACCGCACCATCACTACCATCGATGTGAACTCCGCCGATGCAGAAGAACTGGAGATTGTGCTGGAGACATCGGCGACAACGGCGCAGGCGATTATTGCCAGGCGGGAGACCAAAAAATTTACCGGCCTGCCTGACCTGAAAACTATTCCCGGCATCGATGCAGCAACCGTCGACTCCAAAGCGCGGCTGCTATTCTTTAACTGACTCTGTTTATAGCTTCGCGGGGACACGATCCTTCACTTTGGTGTGAATCATCATCTCGCCTGCAACAATTCGGTTTAAGGAATGAAAGGAAGTCGCTCCCATGAAGTCGCATGGATACGCCGCGCACAATAACAAATCTCCCTTGGTCCCCTATAGCTTCGAGCGCCGCGATCCCGGTCCGCGCGATGTCGTCGTCGAGATTGCCTACTGCGGCATCTGCCATTCCGACATCCATCAGGTGCGCAACGAATGGGGCGGATCCATGTATCCCATGGTCCCCGGTCACGAGATTGTAGGCCGCGTCACGGCGGTGGGTGCGGAGGTCACGCGCTTCAAGACCGGCGACCTCGCCGGCATAGGTGTGCTGGTGGACTCCTGCCGCGTCTGTGCCAACTGCAAGGCCGACCTCGAGAACTATTGCGTGAAAGGTTTCGTCGGCACCTACAACGCCAAGGCCTACGACGGCGCCATCACCTACGGAGGTTACTCCAACAACATCGTCTGCGACATGCGCTACGTACACACCATCTCGCCGAAGTTCGGCGACAAGTTGGCTGGCGTCGCGCCGCTGCTCTGTGCCGGCATTACTACTTACTCGCCGCTGCGTCATTGGGGCGCGGGTCCAGGCAAGAAGGTTGGCGTAGTTGGTCTCGGCGGACTGGGTCATATGGGGCTCAAGTTTGCCCACAGCTTCGGTGCGCACGTCGTGCAGTTCACTACATCCGCCAGCAAGATCGCCGACGCCAAGCGCCTTGGCGCGGATGAGGTAGTCATCTCCAAGGACACCGACGCCATGGCCAGGCACGCGGCCAGCTTCGATTTAATTCTGGACTGTGTCTCCGCACCCCATGACCTGAATGCGTACTTGAAGCTGCTGAAGCTGGATGGAACGCTATGTCTTGTCGGACTGTCGGAAGAGCAGCTCCCTGTCGCGCCATTTTCGCTCACAGGATTCCGCGTCGCGCTGGCCGGCTCCAACATCGGTGGCATGAAAGAGACGCAGGAGATGCTGGACTACTGTGCCGACCATGGCATCGTCTCCGACATTGAGCTCGTGTCCATCGACAAGCTCGGCCAAGCCTACGACCGCGTTGTGAAGAGCGACGTGAAATACCGCTTCGTCATCGACATGGCAACACTAAAGAGTTAGAACTGCGGCGGCGACGCATGGCTGGATTGCGGGTGTCGGGGTGCGCCATTTAATTGCTAGTTCTGCGAGGGCCGCTCGATCGCATCCACCACAACTGCATCCACCGATCCCTTCGCCGGCTTCAGCTTCAGCCCCGTCTGCTCTTCCAGCGCGGTAAAAATCGAGGGCCGCGGGTCGGAGGCGTCCGCGCCCTCGGGCGCCCACTCCAGCGTGATGTCGTATGCGCCCGCGAGGCCTGTCTGGTTCACCACGGTTCGCCCCACTGTGTTCGACAGGTTCATCGCCAGGCTGTCGATCGAAATCCCACGCGCTGTAAACTTTCCACTATAGGATGAGCTTCCGCCAGTCTCACTCACCGACTTCTTCAGCTTGCCCGAATCGGCCACCGTGAGCACGTAGATCGGCAGCTCCTTGGTGGTGCGGTGGACTTTCAGTGCAAAGCGGTCCGCCAGCAGCGCCTGCAGCATCTTCTGTCTCTGCTGCCCCTGCTGTTTCGGTGGGAGCTTGGCCAGCGCCGCGACGGTATCCCCATCCATCTTCGCCTCCATCGCGAACGCTTCACTGCCGGCCCACGCGGGCAGGCCAACGATCTGGTCGGGTGTGTGTACATCGTAGGCGGTCATGATGAAACCGATGGGCGGTGCGATGGCCGAGAAGCCGTCCAGCGTGTTCTTCCAGTAGGACAGCACTCCCTCGGACTTGTTGGGTTTTACGGTGGCAACGGCGTATTCGTATAGCGCAGTGGTTTGCACCGTTGAAACGACAGGCGGAGCGGCGAGAGGAGCCTGCGAGTGTGCGGCTGGAGATAACAAAACGACAAAAACGAAGACGAGCCCGGCGAGACGAATATGCGCTTTCATGCAAGTAGGATACGCGCAGCCATAGATTCCAGTTCGCGAAGACTACACGTTGATGGCCATGCCTTCGACGCTACTGAAGCCGTCCAGCAGCGCTTCGGCGACGGTGGGATGGGCGTGGATGGTGAACATCATCTCTTCGACGGTAGCTTCCAGTTCCAGCGCGGTGACAGCCTCTGCGATGATCTCCGTCGCGTACGGCCCGATGATGTGGACGCCCAGCACCTCGCCGTACTTCGCGTCTGCCACCACCTTCACAAAGCCATCGTGCGCGTCCAGAATCGTTGCCTTGGAGTTGCCTACAAAGGGGAACTTGCCCACCTTCACCATGTGTCCCAACTCCTTGGCCTTCGCCTCTGTCAGGCCAACGCTGGCAATCTGCGGATCGGTGTAGGTGCATCCCGGGATTCGCGTCTTATTGATCGGCTTGGCAAACTTACCCGCCATCCGCGCCGCCACTACCAGCCCAGCCATGCTGCCCACATGCGCCAACTGCGGCATTCCGCCCACGATATCGCCGATGGCATAGATGCCTTGCTCGGTCGTCTCCATCCATTCGTTGGTCATAATGAAGCCGCGGTCCGGCTTGATGTTGGTCTTCTCCAGGTCTATTCCGGCAGTCCGCGGCGATCGCCCCACCGCCACCAACACCTTCTCTGCCTGTTTCTGCTGCGGCTTGCCGTTGGCGTCCGTCCAGCTCACCTGCACGCCATCTTTATTCTTCTCAATCTTCGTGTCCTTGATCCCAAGATTTATATCGATGCCGCGCTTCTTGAACAGACGCAGCAGCTCTTTGCTGATCTCTTCGTCCTCCACTGGGACCATGCGCGGCAGCATCTCCAGCACCGTCACTTCAGCGCCAAAGCTCTTGAAGATCGACGCAAACTCCACACCCACAGCGCCCGAACCGATGACCACCAGCGACTTTGGCATCTCGGCGATCTTCAATATCTCGTAGTTGGTCAGGATCGTCTCGTCCGCCTTCAACCCCGGCAGCATGCGCGCGTCCGATCCTGTTGCCAGCACTACCTTCTTCGCCTTCACCTGCTCCGTCTTCCCGTCGGCCAGCTTCACATCGATGGTGTGAACGCCGTCCTTTGCCGGTCCGGTCAACTTTCCGAATCCCTTGAAGGTCGTGATCTTGTTCTTCTTCATCAGGAAGTCGAGGCCTTTGGTATGACGCATAATCACGTCGTCCTTGCGCGCCAGCACGCCCTTCCAATCGATGGACGCCCCTTCCACGCCCGCGATGCCAAAGGTCTTGGCATGCTTCAGGTGGTCCCATATCTCAGCCGTAAACAGCATCGCCTTCGTCGGAATGCATCCCCACAATAGGCACGTCCCACCCAGCCGGTCGTTGGCATCCACCAGCGCCACCTTCAACCCGTACTGCGACGCGCGAATTGCAAACGTATATCCTGCCGGTCCACCGCCCACTACTACCGCATCAAAGATCGTCTCTGCCACCGGTGGCTCCTATCCAATTCAAAATTAATCGCAACCCTTCGATTTTACGCTGGTAGTCAACCAGACGTGGGTCATCGGAGTGCCCGGTAGCCGTTCCATATAGTGTGTACCAGAATGTCGGGTAGGGTGCTTGCGAGGTAGGTATGCTGAAGCTGATTCACACCGCATCCTGCTTGCGCACTTCCATCTCCGCGATTGACCGCAGAATGGTGTTCTTAAACTCCAGCAGCTTTGGATCGTTCGGTTCAAGGCCCAATTCTTCTTCCAGCCGCTGCAATGTAGACCGCAGCAGCTCGATCAGAATCGGCGAGGGTGTAGGAAAAGACTGTGGCACAAGGGAAACCAGCGAATAAGATGGCTACCCAACATAGTCAGGTTGCCTGTCGACAGCCGCAAAGCAACCAAAACAGCAATCACCGGTAGGCTACCCCCCTACATCCAAGAGACGCATTATCCTCGCTGCACTATCTTCGATTGTGAGAAAACAGGACCTCATATCCAATTGATAGGTAAATACTTATTCTATATTTCCACGAATTGGACGACTCCCCACCGTTGCCCCGTTCCATACCCTGTGAAGAAGTGCGAAAACTGGGTACTCTCTATAACCTTGTCCTCCAGTCTTGCTCCTTCTTCGATAACCACTACGCCGTTTTCTAAATCGAGGCCGCACCGCAACTATCCATACCCGTGGTACATCGTCCTGCTTTCCACATTTCCAGCGACAACGGTTACTGCTACTAGTTTTTATCTTTATTAATCCTTGTTTTTAATAGAAGCAGTACTCGCTAGCTTGGCAAAGAAGTACCCACCACTCGTCACACACAACTGCACGCGCTTTCCACAAAGAATTCAGCCGCATCCAAACCCAACCAATCTAAAATCAAGAAGGCTAAGGCTGGGCAGTACACACTGCACCAATTTCGGTGTACAGTTTGGCCAGCATCCATTTCATCGAATCCATTTCCGGAGACACCACCTTGCCGAAAGAAATCCAGGATGCAAGCTCAGTAGCAACCCCTGTACGTAACCAGGAGCCCGAGATGACGACAGCTGCAGCGCCCACCGGAAACCTTGAAATCAGCGTGTCTCGCGCCGAATTACTGCGCGAACTGACAGCGGCGCAGTCCGTGGTAGAGCGCAAAACAACCATACCCATCCTCTCCAACTTCCTCTTCGAGGCGGCGGACGACACGCTCACCATCACAGCCACCGACTTGGACCAGGGCCTGCGCACCAGTTGCCCCGCCAAGGTCAAGAAGCCCGGCGCATGCACCATTCCCGCGCGCAAACTCTACGACTACATCAAGCTGCTGCCCGAGGGCGACATCTCCATCAAACTGATGGACAACCACTGGGTGCAGATCCGCGCCGGCCGCTCCAACACCAAGATGGTGGGCATGGCGCGCGCCAACTTCCCCCAGGTTCCCGAGTTCCCCACTACCGGAGCATTCAAGCTCTCCGTCGCCTCGCTACAGAACATGATCTCCAAGACCATCTTTGCCATCTCTAACGAAGAGTCCCGCTATACGCTGAATGGCGCACTTCTTGTGCTCAAGGCAGAATCGATGGCAATGGTCGCGACGGATGGACACCGCTTGGCCCACATTGAAAAACTCGGCGAATCGCTGGAAGGCGTCAGTGGCGAAAAGAAGACACTCATCCCACGCAAGGCGCTCAGTGAGCTGCTCTCGCTGCTCAACTCCACCGAGGCCGAGTCGCTCGACTTTGCCGATGACGAGCAGACCCTCTTCTTCCGTGTCGGCGGCCGCGTACTCACCAGCCGCAAACTCACCGGACAATTCCCCAACTACGAGGCTGTCCTGCCGCGCGATAACAACAAGTTCGTCATCGTCCGCTCTGAGGACCTCATGGCCGCCATCCAGCGCGTCGCCCAGTTCGCCGACGAGCGCTCCGGAGCCATCAAGATCCGCCTGGAACAGAACGAGCTCAAACTATCGTCCTCCTCCACGGATTCTGGAGAGTCGGAAGACACCATCGAGACGCCCTACAACTACGACCCACTCGTGGTCGGCTTCAACAGCCAGTACCTCATCGACTTCCTCAAGGCCATCGGCAACTCCGGAGAGGTGCGCCTGGAGTTCAAAGACGCCCAGTCCGCCGGCCAGATGCGCCCCGAAGACGCCTCCGAAGACGTCAAGTACCGCTACATCCTCATGCCCATGCGCATCTGAGTGCTGCGCGCACGGCGAATCGCGCCTTCGGCGCAAAGGCAAGAGCTCAGCGATGAATGAACGAGATGCGGAGCTGGTTGCGGCTTGCGACGCGGTGAATGATGATCCTCGTTGAACGAGTTGACCGAAGAATGGCAAGCTGTGAACGACTCCAGTGAAGAGCCATAGGACGATCTAACAACCAACAACCAACAACCAACAACTGACAACCAGCAACCTGTCGTCACTGCCGCAGCTCCACCTCGGTTGCGCCTTGTCCGCCCTGGTCGTGCGGTGGCTCGGTCACGCTGGTCACCTGCGGATGGTTTTTTAGAAACTCGCGCAGCGTTCGCCGCAGAACGCCCATCCCTGTCCCATGCACGATGCGGATGTGCGGCAGCCCAGCCATAAACGCGCGGTCCAGGTAGCGCGAGACCTCGTCCTGCGCCTCGTCCGCCGTTCGCCCAATCACATTGATCTCCATTGGCACGGAATCTGAATCGGAATTTGTTTGCACTGTAATTCCACCGCGCCGGCGCGCCGCCTCTGCCGGAGTGACCACGGCAACCGGAGTCACCTCAGCAATATCGCCCTCGGCCACGCGCATCTTCATAGTTCCCACCGACACCTCGAAGTGTTTGTTGTCGATCACGCGCTCCACCCGCGCCTCTCGCCCCAGGCTCCTCAACTTCACCAGGTCGCCAACCCTCACCACGCGCACCACCGCCTCTCGCACTCCACCGCGAGCCACCGCATCGTTCTTGTCCGCGCCCGTCGTATGCGCCACCACGGTCGAGTTGAACTGCTCAGAGAACTCGCGTTTTACCCGCGCCACCGCCGAACCGGCCTCGCGCGCAATCTTCTTCGCCACGGTTTTGTCGTCAATCGCTTTTACCACCTCGCGCAGTTGCGATTCAAACTCCGCGATCAGCGCGTTCAATTTGCCCTCCAACTCCTTCGTCCGCGCCTTCTGCTCCACGCGACCCTCCGTCTCCAGACGAAGCCTTTCGCGAGCAATCTCCCGTTCGCGTATGCGCATCGTCTCGCGCTCAACGCTGGCCGCGGTCAGTTGCGAATGTAGTTGGTCCAGCAGAACCCCGATATCAGCGGCCTGCGTCGTGAGCTGCGTTCGTGCCACAGCCACGATCTCTGCCATCAGCCCCAGCCGCTCTGCAATATTGAGTCCCGCCGATGCCCCAGGAACTCCCAGCCGCAGTTCATAGGTCGGCGACATTGTCGCCTGATCGAATCCTACGGCCGCATTCAGCACGCCCGCGCGATTGGCCGCGTACACCTTCAGAGATGTCAGGTGAGTCGTGATGCAGCACCAAGCCCGTCGTTCGAGAAAGTGGCCAGCAATCGCCACAGCCAGCGCAGCACCCTCCTCCGGGTCGGTCGCTGAGCCCAGTTCGTCGAGTAGCACCAGCGAGTCTTCATTCGCCTCACGCGCGATGTGATCCACGTGCACGATATGCGCCGAAAAGCTGGATAGGTTGGACTCAATCGACTGCGCGTCGCCAATGTCCGCATAGATTGCCTGGAAGATCGGCAACGTAGCAGCCTCTGCCGGCACGGGCAGTCCTGCCTGCGCCATCAGCGCCAGTAACCCCGTGGTCTTCAGCGCCACCGTCTTACCGCCGGTATTCGGTCCGCTGATGATAAGCTGCCGCGCATCCGGTTCCAGCGCCAGCGTAATCGGCACCGCTGTCGCTCCTGCTCGACGCAACCGCAGTTCCAGCAACGGATGCCGCGCTCCTTCGAACGAAAGTCGATCTCCGAAAGTAGGCCGCACGCAGCCCAGCTCATTGGCAAACCGCGCCCGCGCAAAGTGGCTCTCCACCTCGGCCAGCACTGTCGTCCCCAGCAGGATTGCGTCTGCCTGTTCCCCGATGGCTCGCGTCATCGCCACCAGAATCCGATGAATCTCGCGCTGTTCTTCGTCCAGCAGCCGCTGTAGCTCGTTGTTATGCTCGATGGTCTCCAGCGGCTCCACAAAAACTGTTTGTCCGCTAGAGGATGCCCCATGAATCACCCCCGGCACGCGTCGTCGGAACTCCGCCTTCACGGGAATCACGAAGCGATCGCCGCGCACCGTAATCAGTTCCTCTTGCGTTGATCCATCGCTCGCCAGCGCGCGTAAACTCTTCCGCAGGCTCTCTTCAATCGCCCGATGCTGTCTCTCCATAGCGCGCCGAATGCGCCGCAGCTCATGGCTGGCGTCGTCAGACAGGCTGCCATCCGGCTCGATCTTTCCTCGTAGAGCCTGTAGCAGCGGCACCGCATTCCACTCCAGCACGGGAGCACTCAGCTTTGCAATCGCACCAGCGGACAACCTGCAACCTGCAACCTGCAACTGATTCCGCCATGCCGCAAGCCGTTCCACTACCGTCAACAGAGCGTTGATCTGCAGCGCCTCCAGCGCAGTGCCTTCAATTCTTGACTGCTCCAGCAGCTCTGTCGGATCGAACAATCCATGGAAATCAAAGCTTCCGCCGCCTGTCAGCAGATCGCGAATCTCACCTGTCCGCTGTTGTTGCTCCTCGATCCAGAGCCTGCACCCAGCCCCGTCCCAACGGCGACGAGGCATGGCCGGCAATCAACTCGCGTATTCGTGGCCACTCCAACGTGGCGGAGCTGGACTCAGCAAGGGAAGACGAAAGTGTAGGCAGCATGGTCACATCTGCTATGGTATCTGGCAATGTGTTTTACCGAGGTACTTCGTAGGGAACCATTGCAGCCTACGCCCCGTATCAGAGGTTACTGGGGAAGTTGCTGGGAGGAGAACCATGGTCTGTCCGTCGTGCGGTAGTCCTGTTGAGGGAGCCTTCTGTTCGAAGTGCGGAGCTGCGCTGCCAACGCCACCACCACCGGTATACGCCAACCCGCAACCGGTCCTGCTCGTCCCGCGGGTACAACAAAACATCAACATTCTCGGTGCTCTATGGTGTGTCTACGGGGCCTATCGCGCCATGATGGGAATCGTCGCCGCTCTCATTCTTCTTGGAATCTCAACTCCCGGATTCTATGGCGGACTCGGTTCACCGGCAGGTTTTCCCTTAATGTCTTACTTTCCCTGGATGAGCGGTTTGGCGGTCGTGATTGTGGTGGGCAGCGGTGTCATCGCGCTGCTGTCTATCATCTGCGGAGTTGGACTGCTGCAACGCAAACCCTGGGGCAGGATTCTTGCCATCGTGCTGGCAATCCTATCGCTCATCAAGATTCCCCTCGGCACCGCGCTGGGCATCTACACCCTATGGGTTCTGGCACCCGCGACCTCCGGCGCGGAGTACGACGCCATCGCGGACCACTCCTAGCGTCCATCTCGACATTCTGTCCCTGTCCCTCATACCTAGAACCTCGTACACTATCCCCATGAACTTTCCTGCTACACGCATGCGCCGTCTGCGCCGCACGCCCGCTCTGCGCTCGCTCGTCCGCGAGACGCATCTTCATCCCGGCGCTCTTATCTATCCGCTCTTTCTCTGTCCTGGCCAGGGTGTGCGTAAAGAGATCGGCTCCATGCCCGGCGTCTTCAACCTCTCCATCGACGAGGCCCTCAGGGAAGCCGAATCTTGCGCCACGCTTGGCCTCGGCGGACTGCTTCTGTTCGGTCTGCCCGCGGAAAAGGACGTGCAGGCCACCGGCGCCTACACATCCAACGGAATCGTCCAACAGGGTCTTCGCGCCCTCAAATCCAACCGCGCCCTCGATTCCCTGGTCCTCATCGCCGACGTCTGCCTCTGCGAGTACACCTCGCATGGCCACTGCGGCATCGTCAACAAAGACGGCGACTCCTACGAAATCGAGAACGATTCCAGCGTTGCCCTCCTCAGCAAAACCGCCGTCTCCCTCGCCCAGGCCGGCGCGGACATCGTCGCACCCAGCGACATGATGGATGGCCGCGTGGAATCCATCCGCGCCGCGCTCAACGCCGCATCCTGCGACAACACGCCCATTCTGAGCTACGCCTCCAAGTTTGCCTCCGCCTTCTACGGCCCATTCCGCGAGGCCGCAGACTCGGCACCCCAGTTCGGCGATCGTCGCAGCTATCAGATGGATGGGGCCAACCTCCGGGAAGCCATGCGCGAGATCGATCTCGACATCGCCGAGGGAGCGGACATGGTCCTGATGAAGCCCGCCCTGCCTTACCTCGATGTGATCCGCGCTGCGCGTGAGCGCTTCGACGTTCCCTTGGGCGCCTACCAGGTCTCCGGCGAGTACTCCATGCTGCACGCCGCCTTCCAACGCGGCTGGCTGGAACCCGAGCGCGCCATGCTGGAGTCGCTCATGTCCATTCGCCGCGCCGGTGCCGACTTCATCGTCACCTACTTCGCCAAGGACGCCGCCAAGGTGCTCGCGTAAAACGAGGTGGGTCTACGCCCGGAACAAAATCTGTCGTGGACACGGATCGCGCTGCGTCGCCGAGCTATCGTTCAGGTCGTTAATCGGTGACAGGCTCACATCTGTGCCCGCAACGGCATACACTCCCGATGTCTTCGTTGCGGTCAGTGTCGCCGTGCGCGGAATATGCACTGCTGCGGGATCGGGCGAGCGCAGAGTCGCCGCCGGATCGGCCGCCGGTTTATACCCCAGCAGCAGCGGGCCAGCGTGGAACGCATAATACTCCGGCATTGCAGTAGGATTCACAGGCTCGCGCGCGCCCACCTGCAGCTCGAAGTCCAACTGGTAGACATCGCCCGCCTTTGGTGTGACGTGTGCCGTAACGAATCCCTTCTCCACCGCCATCCGCACCTGTTTTCCGTTCAGCGTTAGCTGATGGTGCAACGTCCAGCTCGGCGCAAACAGACGCAGTGCAATCGGCGCGCGCGCGGAACTTGTCAGTACCTCCATCCGCACAGACCCAGAGTAGGGATAGGAGGAGGTCTGCTTCAAGGTAATCGGCATTGGTTTCGTAGCTGAACCCACATTCATCGTTGCCTGCGAATCTGAATAGAACGGCACCGTCAGTTCGCCCTCGCGCGTGAAGTAGAGGTATTGTGCCGCGCGCGCATGGCCTTCGCCGCCACGCAGAGTGCAGCAGAAGTTCGCCTCATAGCTGCGCACCTTCATCCACGCCGACCCATATCCCGCACAGGTGTCTGTGCCGAATCCGCCATTCCCCCGCAGTCCGCGACCCACGCCATTGAACCAGATCAAATGCGCGTCTTCCAGATACGCCGCATCCCCGGTGTGTTGCCAAAGTTGTGTCGCCACCATATACGAGTCGATAATGGCGCACGGCTCTGTCCAGCTATCCTGACGACCAAACCAGTTGGTATTGGCATAATTCGCAGTCATGGCGGTAGTCCGGTACAGCGTGTATCGCTGCTCCACCGCCTGCAACAGCTTTGCATCGCCTGTCTCGCCAACCACACGCAGCAGAGCGCGCATCCCGGTCAGCGATGCATGGGTCTGCGCCTTGATCGCCACCAGATCGACCTGTAGATATCGCTCCACTGCCTCATCGATCAGCGCCTTCAGAGGAGCCGCTTCCGGCGCGCCCGCAGCCTTCAGCACCAGCCACGCATGAGCCAACCCATCCATAAAAATAAACGCGCAGCCCGTGTCGCTAGAGACCGCCCAATCGCCATGTTGCCCGTTCAGTTGTCCATCCATCGCACCCGGATTCGCCGGTGCAGCGGCGCGTGTGCGTAGTGCGGGATCAATGGGATACGTTGCATAGCTTCCACGCAGCGGCAGAGCCAGATTGCGCACCACCGCACGAATCTGCGCCAGCGTCTGCGGGTCGTGCTTCCATTCGTAGTACTCGCACAAACCACGCAGAAACCAGCCATGGCCAGAGAGTTGTTGCTCGTTGATGGCGTGCGGATCCAGCGCAGCACCAAACAGACCCTGCGAATTCAAGTGATTCGAATACTCCGCCACCATCGCAGGAAAGTAGTCAGGCTCCTGTCCTGTAGCCCGCGACATCAGCGTGATGGCCAGCAGAGCGCGGCCCTCAAAGTCTCCAGGCCATGCGCGAACATTCTGTCCATTGAAGAGCTGCGGTGGCCGGTAGATTGAGTTCTGTAGCCGTGTAAAGTTCTGCGCTGCGCGATGGGCCAGGTCGCCGCCCGCCTTAATATCCCCAATCCGCGACGGCTGCAGCACCAAGGAACTTGGCTGCCCCACATCTCGCTTTTGAGATGTGGGCATCGCGCCACCTCCGCGCTGTGCCATCAAATTTGTCACCGCCGCAGGCGTAAATCCAACCGCAAAAGTGGCTGCACTCTGTGCTAGAAACGCCCTTCTCGAACTTCTGTTGCCAACCCGCCAATCCATGGTTCGCCTTTCAACACGGTTCGTAGCGGTACGCGTCACGCCTCTGGATTTACTGCGCCGCCAGCAACTTGGTCAGCAGCGGCTCCATTGTGTCCGCCCATATCTGATAGCCAACGTCCGTGGGATGCAGCTTGTCCGGCCCCAAACCTAGCCAGCTATCGCCTACCGGAGGCATCTTCGCGGCCAGGTCCAGATAGTAGACGGTCTGGTTGTCGGCAAACTGTTTTATGAGGTCATTGGCCTGCGCCATCAGCTCTGCCGACCGCGCGCTGGGCAGAATGCTCACCAGGATGATCTTCGTCATCGGATACATCGTCTCCAGCTTGGTGAGGACAGCCTTCACCCCCGCCGCAATATCCGGAGCCGTATCAATATTGTTATTCGTGCCAATCATCACCACCGTCACCTTCGGCTTCAGGTCCTTCACATCCATGGTGTCCAGCCGGTACAGTACATGCTGCGTGCGGTCCGCGCCCGCGCCAAAGTTCAGCGCATTACGTGGCGCATACACCTTGTCCCATATCGCCGAGCCACGATTCACTCCGCCCCAGGGTGCCGATGTCCAGCTCTCCGTAATCGAGTCGCCCACAAACAAAATGTCCACAGGCTTTCCCTTCGCCGCGGCAATACGGTCGTTGCAGTTCTTGTAGCCCACCGGATGCGAGAGTGAATTGGAGTTGCTGGCAATCGTCGTCCGCGGTGCTGTTGACGCAGCGCCTGCATTCGGTACAGCCTGCATCGGCGCAGTCTGCGCTGTAGATGGAACAGAGGTGGGTGCTTGCGCAAGGCAGGCAAGTGGCAGTAATGCAATCCATACGAATTGGCGAGCGATCTGTTGTGAGAGGCGCATAGTGCCAACCAGCTTATCAGCCACAGCAAACTTCGTCACCGGAAACACTGCCTGCCGCAAAAAGTCACCGCGACCCTCCTCGTTCCTGATCGGTGCCCGTCGGAGTAAATCGGTGTTAACCCTCTCGCCTTCCACTGCCTCATCCGGCATATATTCAATATGCATGCCGACTCGCTTCACTCCCGAGGCGCTCAAGTTCCTGCGCGGGCTTAAGCGGCACAACGATCGTGCATGGTTCGCGCCGCGCAAGCCTATCTACGAGCGTGAGCTCAAAGCCCCCATGCTAGCTCTCATCGAGGAGGTGAACCACGCCCTCGTCGACTTCGCGCCCGATCACGTCCGCCCGCCCCACAAGTCCCTCTTCCGTATCTATCGCGACACGCGATTTGCCGCCGACAAGCGCCCCTACAAGTCCCACATTGCCGCCTGGTGGGCCTGCGCCGGAATGGAGAAGACATCCGGAGCCGGCTTCTACTTCCACCTCAGCTCTACCGAGACAGTGATCGCAGCCGGTGCCTACATGCCCGGCCCCGAGCAGCTACTCGCCATCCGCCGCTACCTTGCCGACCATCACGCCGAACTCCGCACCCTGCTGGCCAGCCACAAGCTGCGCGCAGCTATGGACGAGTTCGAAGGCAACCCGCTCACGCGTCCGCCGCGTGGCTTCTCCGCCGATTCGCCCGCGCTCGACCTCATCCTCTGTCGGCAGTGGGGCGTCTCGGCCAGCCTTCCCGCCGAGGCCGCAACCAGCCCCACGCTGCTGCGCGAAATCACCACACGTTTCGCGATGGCTGCCCCCATCGTGCACCTGCTGAACCGCGCGATTTCAGAGGCCAAACCTGCAATCCGCCCAAAAAATCCCGCATTTGTTCCATAAATCGGACAAAACCCTAAAAAAACCGCAAAATATCTGTGGAAACCATATAAAACCCATTGACAAAGCACCCCGAATGGTCGATGGTGAATTGCGGTACGTTTCCTGAACCCCGCATAAACAGTGGCGTTTCACAAGCAATGTGAATCCAGCAACTGGTACAACGCAGGCTCTACGGCCAACGCACTGGCACCACATGCAACCTAGCAGGACCTTGCACTATCAATTTGGAATTAAGGAGCAATAATTATGGCAAAAGGAATGACCAAGACCGCGCTCGTTCGCCACATGGCAGAGAAGCTGGGCATCACCAATAAGGAAGCCGCAGCCGGCCTCGAGCTGCTCGCGGATACCGCTATCAAGGAAACCAAGAAGAACGGCGAGTTCACCATCCCCGGCATCGGCAAGCTGGTCAAGGCAGATCGCAAGGCCCGCCTCGGACGCAATCCGCAGACCGGCGAAACCATCAAAATCAAGGCCAAGACCGTGGTGAAGTTCCGCGTCGCCAAGGCCGCCAAGGATTCCATCGCGCCACCAAAGAAGTAGTCGCTTACCGGGCTCGACTGTCGATCACGTAGATACACTCCGGCCCGCCGCACCGCGGTTGATCAGCGGATAAGAGCGGTTTCACAGCTCCTGTGGAGGCAAAACACTGGATGAGCCATGGTCTCTCGACCAGAGGCTGATGGAATCATCCGTGCAAAGCCACTGGATCCGTGTAACCGCTCAGGCGGCGGGCCGGTTCTGCATCTGTAGCGCCCAAATTATCAGCGACACCCCCAACCACACCAGTACGCACTTCGTCAGCAGCAAGGCGTTGTACTGCCAGCCAAGCACCGCGAACGATGCGGTCATGCCCCACATAAAGGTCTCTGCCAACGCAGCCTGCATCCACCTTGGCCGCGCCCCTGAAGCTGCAATCCGTGGTCGCAGCGCAGGCCACAAGCGCGGAACCTGCGCACAGTATGCCTCATATCTCGCGCCCTGCTTCTCCGCCAGATACGGCTCTTCGCCCAGGATCAACCGCACTTCCAGCAGCACCACCAGCGCAAACGCAAAGATCGCTCCGCTCAGCGGCATCAGCAGCGCCAGCGCCAGCGTGTGGATCCAGTCCCCCACATACAGTGGGTTACGCACATGACGATACGGCCCATCCGCCACCACGCCGTCAGCGCGCATCGCAGAGTCTTGCATCACATCCGCGCCCAGGTAAGCCGATCCCCAGGTCCGCAGCCATGCGCCAGCGCCAGCGCACAGTATCCCCGCCACCAGCAACAAATTAAAGGCTGACTGGATGCTCATCATCCCGGTCTTCGCCAGCAACACCGCCAGCACACCCCACAGATGCGCATTCGCTCCCGTGCCATCCAGCGGCATTACCGCATTCCACGGTGCAATAAAGCCGAGAGTATAGATCGCGACCAGGATCCAGAAACGGTAATGGAATTCGAACGCAGTAGCTTTCATAAGGCGTCATATGTACAGCAGAAGAATAGGTTTGCGGCGCAAAGTTGTATTTGTATCAAATATAGTTACCAATAGAAAGGGTTGGTTTGATCCTGGCCATGCTCAACCAACTTCTTCGCCCAACGCCGTCAGGATTGCGTCGAAGTCCTCCACTCCCGCATACTCGATGATCACCCGCCCTCTGCCCTTCTTATCCTCAATCCGAACCTTCAGCCCAAGCCGACGTTGCAGGCGGTCCTGCGCCTCGCGCACATTCGGGTCCTGCGTTGCGGCCGCACTCGCTTCTGACGATTTCTTCTTCTTCGACTCTGGATTCAGAAGCCCCTGTACATAGCTCTCGGTCTGCCGAACAGACATGGACAACGCATTTACCTTGGCCGAAGCCGCCTCAATCCGCTCTGCCGATTCCAACGCCAGCAACGCCCGTGCATGTCCGAAACTCAGTGCCCCACCCTCCACAAGTTCCTGGATTGAAACAGGTAACTTCAACAAACGAATAAAGTTACCTACACTTGCGCGATCCTTGCCGGTGCGCGTGGCCATCTGCTCCTGGGTCAGCTTGAACTCGCGGCTCAACCGCTCAAAGGCCCGAGCCTGCTCCATCGGGTTCAGGTCCGCGCGCTGCAGGTTCTCGACAATCGTCATCTCCAGTGCCTGTTCGTCGGATACCTGGCGCACAATCGCCGGGATCGTCGTCTTGCCCGCCGTCTGCGATGCGCGCCACCGACGCTCGCCCATAATCAACTGATAACGTCCGCCGGGCAGCTCCCGCACCACCACCGGCTGCACCACACCCGTGGCTGCAATGGACTGTGCCAACTCGGCAAGCTGTGCCTCGTCAAAGCGCGTGCGCGTCTGGTTGGGATTGCGCTCGATCAGCTCCAGTGCGATCTCCAGCGGCTTGCCGCTCGCTTCCGGAGTTGCCACTGTCTGCATTCGCGGTCCAAGCAGGGATTCAATCCCTTTGCCTAACGCCGTACGCCGCTTAGGATCTGGTTGGGTTGCGTGTACTTCCATCGTAGACGTCCTCATTTCGGTTTCGATCAATACCCGAGTTCACTCTGTTCGCCGTAAGTGCTGCAACTACTTGTTGTACGGCCAAAATCGCGGAACCACTCTTCCCTCAGTCTCTCCAGCCTTCTGATTCTTCAATGCTTTCGGGCTGACAACACCGTTCCGGTGAAGTAACTCTGCCGCCAGTGCCGTATAAGCCTCCGCGCCCTTCGATCTCGGGTCGTAGAGCTGCACAGGCTTGCCGTGGCTGGGTGCTTCCGCCAGCCGGATGTTGCGTGGAATGGTCGTAGTCAACAGCTTTTCTCCGAAGAAACCCTTTAGATTCTCCGTTACCTGCTGCGACAGATTCGTGCGATCGTCGTACATGGTCAGTAGTACGCCTTCCAGAGCCAGCGTTGGATTGAAGCTCTGGGCGACGCGATCCAGCGTCTGCATCAGCTCCGTAATCCCTTCCAATGCAAAATACTCGGCCTGCATCGGCACCAGCAGGCCATCCGAGGCCACTAAGGCATTCAAGGTCAATAGATCCAGCGCCGGTGGGCAGTCAAGCACGATGAACGGATAGTTGTCCCTAATGGGCTCAATGGCTTGGCGAAGGCGAAACTCCCGCTGCTCCTGCGACACAAGCTCCAGATTCGCGCCAATCATGTCTTTGCTGCCAGGCAGTAAAGAGAGCATCGCAATCTCGGTTGGCAGCACAGCCTCCTCCAGGGAGACGGTGCCCATCAATACATCATAGATACTCAGGCGGGATTCGTTGCGGCCAACACCCAGTCCGCCGCTGGCATTGGACTGCGGATCGCAGTCAATCAGCAGTGTGGGCAGTTCTTCCAGGGCCAGTGCAGCTGCCAGATTGATGGCGGTGGTGGTCTTGCCCACTCCACCCTTCTGGTTGACAACAGCAATCACCTTGCAGCAGGTCGCGTCTTTGGAGTTAGGTGTCGGATTCAAGTCTGATGATTGGGCTTCCACGGTTGATGGAAGACTATCGATCGATCACATGGATGGCAATGCCGCAAGAATTGTGCATCCCTGTGGAGAAGCTGTGGACGGAGCCGTATCACGCTTGCCACAGCGGAGATTGCAGTTGCGGCATGTGGAAATCTTTTATCGCGAGAGTTGTAAATGAGGCATGTTCCACGTGGAACAAGATGCCCTCGCCGTGCCACCTCGCCCTGGTCCCTGCCACCCAATTGTTCCACGTGGAACTTTAGCTCCGCCGCCCAACCCATACCACTCCCTCGTTCGACTCAGGCAACCTCACACCTTCTTCCATACGAAAACCCTTCAAGTAGCCTGCATAACTGCCAGCCCTCGTCCCCACAATCAAAACTCGCTCCCCAGCCCGCTCTCCAGCCTCAGCCACTGCCTGCTCCATATGATCCACCGCGCGTAGTGTCACCACATCAAATCGCCGCCCAACCTCCATCCCTTCCACCCGCCCAGCCCATACCTCCGTCCTCAAACCAAGACTCCTTACCACCTCGTTCAGAAACGCCGCCTTCCTGCCCTGAGATTCGGCCAATGTAACTTGCACATCCGGTCTCAGTAGTTGGATCGGAACCCCGGGAAACCCAGCCCCCGACCCGTAATCCAGTAGCGTCGAGCAATCGCCAACATAACCGCCCACAAAAAGGCTTTCACCAAAGTGGCGCCGCACAATCTCCTCCGGATCGCGTATCGCTGTCAGGTTCATCCGCGCATTCCACTTTAGTATAAGTTCAAGATAAATAAGTAGCTTATCGTGAATTGCAGACCAGTCTGCGTCCCCTGTGGACGGGCTCTCGCCCCGCGCAACC
>Ga0316229_1000204_pt1 | contig 89006 bp, 106 predicted proteins | sample TBH18023metaG_FD_206011 | JGI IMG/M metagenome (GOLD analysis project Ga0316229, IMG submission 206011) | Freshwater microbial communities from Trout Bog Lake, Wisconsin, USA - TBH18023 | ecosystem: Environmental > Aquatic > Freshwater > Lake > Hypolimnion/Profundal zone | place: USA: Wisconsin... | reverse complement strand
CCACTTTGGGGTATGTACCTACGTGTTACTAAGCCGTTCGCCGGTTGCCTTGCGGCCCCCGTGACTTGCATGCCGGTATCCACGTTACCAGCGTTCACCCTGAGCTAGGATCAAACTCTCAAATAAAACATTTGACGTTTGAATCTAGTTATAGAATAAACTACTAATGTGTGACTTGCTCTCTTGCGAGAAACAAATCTAATTCGAAACAACTTTAAAAAACTAATTCTAAATATTCCTTACAATATTTAGACTTTATGGTTGTTTTTACCCACCAAATCTTCCCGTAGAAAATATTGGTGAGCGCATATTGCTAAACTTTAAAATGGTTTTAAAATTTAACTCCATATTCAATTTTCAAAATTCTTCGTACTATCGGTCCTCTCTGAAAAAAACACCCGCGAAAATATTTTCTTTTTCTAAAAATACTTTCGCGGAAGTTTTTATCTCCTGTATAAAAATTTACAGAAGTTTAAATTGTTGAAATTAAATTATTTTTATTTAATTTAATTAATTCTATTTACTATCTACAATATACATCTTATCTGAAAATAAATCCTTGTCAATCCCCCTCCTGCATTTTGCTTATTCAATATATCAAATTAATTCCTGCAGGTCAATAGCATAACTTGATTAATTTATTTTTTTTCTTAATGTACAATGAGCCGGTGAAAGGATTCGCCCAGTCATCCGACTGGGCGTCAGGTTGGATAACCTGACGAACTCTAAACAGATTTAATTTCTCGTCATTATTTTTGGAGCCGGTGAAAGGATTCGAACCCTCGACCCACGCTTTACAAAAGCGTTGCTCTACCACTGAGCTACACCGGCAAGGTTACTTCTTCTCTTTTTTCTGCTTCTCTATTTGCTGCGCCCTATGTCTTATTTTGTGTAAAAGAACATCTGTTCTGGTTTCAATCTTTAAGGTCATCACTTTCACCCATGAAAGAAATTTATGCAAAAGTATTTGTTTTTCAAATAAAATAAAAATATTCTTTATTTTATTTTCCAGGTTTGCAATAATATGATTCCCCCTTATGTCGGCGCTTCTGGTATGCGGTAATGAATTAAGGTTCGATACTTTTCTGCCTAAAATAAATAAAATCCCGACAAGACTGCAAACAAAGATAATTAAAACGATTAATTCGATAATCATTTGTTAAATCTCGTACCTCGCAAATCTTTTTACTTCGATCTTTTCCCCCACTTTTGCCGTTGTGTCCTCGATAAGATTTTTTATTGTTTTCGAATCGTCCTTTATCCAGGCCTGTGAGAGTAGAGAAACTTCGGCTTTATATTTATTTAATTTTCCTTCTATAATTTGTGCTACAATTTTTTCCGGCTTTCCTGATCCGGCGGCTTGTTCTGTATAAATTTTTGTTTCACCGTCCAAAAATTCTTCAGGAATTTGGTCCTCGGAAACGAAAATCGGCTTCATTGCCGTAATTTGCAGGCAAATTTCATGGGCCAGTGTTTTAAAATCCGGAGATTTAGCCACGAAATCAGTTTCGCATCTTATATCAAGTAATACGCCGGTAGTTGCGTTCGGGTGCAAATAGGCTTCAATCAATCCGCATTTGGCCTCCCTGGATACTTTTTTGATAGAAACATTCTTACCCCAGACCCTTAACAGATCTCTGGCCTTTGCCATATCCCCCTTTGTTTCCTCCAATGCTTTTTTAATCTGCGTAGGAGCAGATCCTGTTTCTTCTCTTAATTGCTTAATTTGATCAATAGTTACCATTTCAAAATTTTTAATTTTAAATTAGAAACTTTAAACTACTTAGCGCTGACTGCTTTTGCGTTCAAGATAACTTCTTTTACTCTATCTATTATATATCTAACTGAAGAAATTGCATCATCGTTAGCCGGAATAGGATAATCAACGATGTCCGGGTTAACGTTTGTATCAACTATAGAAATAATTTTAATTCCTTTTCTTTTTGCTTCTCTGGCGCAAGTTATATCTTTGTCTAATCCGAAAATAAATACCGCCTCAGGCAACTTTGACATATTTCTTATTCCATCAAATTTTATTTTCAGTTTGGCAATTTCTTTATCAAAGTCCAATTGCTCTTTCTTTGTATACTTTGCCAATTCGCCGGCTGCTTTTTTCTTTTCTAAATCTTTAAAATAATTAACCCTTTTCTGAATTGTTTCAAAATTTGTAAATGTTCCGCCCAACCATCTTTCTGTAACGTGCGGGATTGCACATTCTTCTGCGGCTGCATTTATTATTGCTCTTAACTGAATTTTTGTTCCGACAAAAACTATTGATTTTCCGTCTGCTATAACTTTAGAAATAAAATTTAATGTCTTTGTAAGTTCTTTAGAAGTTTTTTCTAAATCAAAAAGGTGGACACCATTTTTCATGCCCGAAACATACTGCTTCATTTTAGGGTGCAATTTGGAAACCTTGTGTCCCAAATTAACTCCCGCTTTTTCCATCTCTTCTACTGACAAGACGATATCTTCTTTTGACATTTATTTTTTTAAGAAGCTTTCATATTAATTTCAAATGGGCGCCTTAAGCGAACACTAAAATTATACAAACAACTTTTAAAGCTGCTTTGCTTCTTTATTATTATGCTTTTGGTTTTCTTGCTCTTGGATTCTTAACTCTTTTAACAGTTGTAGACTTCTTAACCAATCTTTCTTTGAATTTCTGGACTCTTCCCAATGTATCCATGACCTTTTCCTGTTTAGTATAGAAAGGATGGCACTTGGCGCAAACCTCAGTCTCTATAAATTCTTTTGCTGATCCAATAGTAAAAACGTTACCACATGCACAGTGGACAGATGCTTTTGGAAAATATTTTGGATGTATATTTGCTTTCATATGTTTAGTTGTAATTTGTATAATAGAATACTAACATGTTTTTTATACAATATCAATAGTCTGGGCCTGTCCTGAGTTTATCGAAGGGTAAAAAAAGCGGCGCAAGCTTATTTGCCAGCGCCCTACTGTCTTAATGCCACTTCTCGCATAAGCTTCACGGGTTGACGCCGCGAACTTTTGTATAAAAAGTCACGAACTTCTTGTCGAGCCTTTGCGTCCCCTTTGGCGAGGAACCTATGGAGATGGATTTTCCTAGAGGCCTTAGTGCTAGGGGTCCAATAGATTGTCTGAAGGCGATATGTGAGAACGTACTTATATTCATGCGCAGGATGTTCCATAATATCTTTCTCCTTTGTACTGCCTACTTTCTACCACGACCTATTTCCAAAATCAAGGATTTATGGTAATATTTCTAAATATGGAGCAAGATTTCTCAAAATTTACAGCAGAGGACTGGAAAAATTACAAACCGGAAGTCCCTGAGGCGGAAGAAAAAGCTGAAAAACAGGCCGTTATTATTGAAATACGCGCAGGACAAGGCGGAGATGAAGCCGGTCTTTTTGCGCGCGATTTATACAGAATGTATTCGCGATACGGCCAAACCAAGGGCTGGAGAGAAAAAGTTTTGGAATCCAGCAATACATCAATAGGAGGGTACAAAGAAATGATTTTCGAATTAGCGGGACCCGGCGTTTTTGACGAGTTGCAAAACGAGGGCGGAGTCCATAGAGTTCAAAGAATTCCAAAAACAGAAAAGCAAGGCAGGGTTCATACATCGACTGCAACAGTAGCTGTTTTGCTTAAACCCAAAAAGACGGAATTTGTTATTTCACCCGCAGACCTGGAAATTTCAACCTACAAATCTTCCGGCCCCGGAGGACAGTATGTTAACAAAACAGAATCGGCTGTAAGAATAGTGCACAAGCCAACCGGCCTTGTTGTTACCTGCCAATCTGAAAGAAACCAACTGCAAAACAAGGAAACCGCAATGACTCTTTTATCAGCAAGGCTTTTACAAAGGCAAGAAGAGGCAGATATGTCCAAGTTATCCGGAGAAAGAAGAGAACAAATAGGATGGGCAAAAAGATCAGAAAAGGTTAGGACTTATAATTATCCGCAAAACAGAATAACAGACCACCGCATAGAAAAATCCTGGCATAATCTGGAATCAATTGTTAACGGAGATTTAGAACCCATAGTCAAAGCATTCAGGAAAACAGGCGAACAAGAGAAGGCGCAGACACAACAATAAAAAAAACAGGCTCTCAAGAGCCTGTTTTTTGTTGTATTGTAAATTAAAAAATTAGACTTTGGCAATCGGTTGTCATTGTAGAGTTGTCGATAAAACTCTGTATGCAGCTTGCGCGCCTCATAACCATGCTATTGTAAGAACCTGCCGCACCGTAATATTTGGCCGCTGCCCTGCTTTCTGCGGCAGTGGTTTGAGCCGAGGCACCTAAATCAGATAGATAAAGAGCTGAAGCGGTAAAAGAATCTTTTATGGCCCAAGGGTCGGCGGTTTGACCTAGCAAAGCTCTAAGCCTGTCAGCAAATAAATTCCACGTAGAAGCTATAAACTGCGCAGGACCCATTGCTCCTCCCCATCCAGATGGCGCTCCGCGCACGTAGTCTGATATCCAGCACGATACCGGAGTATTATAAGGGTCTCTCCCGAGCGCTGCGGTTAATTGCATGAATATAGGCACGTCCCTCCCGGGCTTCATAACTCTGATTGTTGAGGCCCCGCTGGAAATTCTTTTGCCGTTCCCTGTACTTGAATCCGTTAATACGCATTGCCCGACATTCTTTCCAAGAGCCGATTCCTGGCTTATTATGGCCAGAAGAAACGCCGGCCTTATTCCAACCATGGCGGCAACACTTTTTGCGACATCTAATGCTTCCCCAAATGTCGGCACCTTTGAAACACCAACCATTTGGAATAACATAGACTTTATCTTCGCCGATTTCGCCTCTGCATCCTGTTTATCTTTTAGTTGTTGCTGGTATTGCGCTTCCGTTAACTGTAAATATTGATTTTGTTGCTGTTGGTTTTGCTCATTCTCTTGTTTCTGCAAGGTTTGCAAAACTATTGTTTTTTGCAACTGATCAACGTTGTCGCTCATCTTAACCTGTTGCCCTTGGAGATATGATTTCAAGTTTCTTGTATTGTCCAAGAGATCACTAACTTCCGAATTAAGATTATCCAAATATGCCAAATTATTGAAAAAGTCAGAAAGGCTTCCTTCAAGCAAAACAACAAAAGACGGTTTTTGATCCTCTTCGTATACCGACTCTAAAATTGTCGCTATCTGATTTTGAGAATCTTGAATTTGCGCAGAGGTTTTGTCTATGGAAGTTTGCGTGTCTGTTATCTGCAGATTTAAATCGTTGACCATAATCTTCCCCTGGTTTATGTCCGCCGCCAAACCCTTTATTTTAGTTTTCAATTTAGAAATAGCACTTTGGAGCGTGTCTTTTTGCGCGGAGGTTTTCGTAAGATCCTGCGCCAATTGGCTTGATTGCTGGTCGTAATAATCTGCACACTTTTGCAGTAAAACCTTACAATCAGACGAACTCATATTAGGACATCCTGTATTTGATTCGGTAATTGTCGCACACTGTGTTCCCAAATCATCTGCAAAACAAAAACCGGCTGCGCCGACCAGCAGGAAAGCAAACAACGAAAAGAATAAATATTTTTTCATTATATTATTAATTCTATTATCGACTTTAAATCAAAAAAAATCCAGCCCCTCGTGGGGCCGGATTATCTTTTTTATTTCTTAGGACTTGCTGTCTTGGCTGCGGGTTTCTCGTCTTCAACAACTTCTTCTTTCTTCTCTTTCTTTTCTACCTTTTCAACATTTTCCACTTCTTCCTTAATTTCTTCCGCTAAATCTTCTTCAACTTTAGAAGGTTGTGATACGAAGGCCACAATCTCATCAGGCTTTACGGCGACTTTAACATCTTTAGGCAAAGCCAAGTCTCTGACAAAAATACGATCCTCGAAAGTGTTCAATTTATCTATAGAAAGTCTGATCTCGTGAGGAAGATTTTGAGGCAAAGCTTTTACCGACAATTCTGCAATATTTTTGACCAAAGTTCCTCCCAAATCTTTCACCGCAAGGGATACTCCTTCGAAAATCAAAGGAATTTTTACTTCGACTTCTTCTTTGGCTGATGTTTCGAAGAAATCGATGTGTATAACCTTATCTGAAACTGGATCTTTCTGATAGTCGTGTATCAAAACAATCTTTTTTTCTTTTTCTCCGTCGATATCAAGCTCAATAAGCGAGTTCACTCCGGCGCTGTGATAAACTCTTTGAAAATCCTTATAATCAATGTCTACCAAAACGTTCTTTATTTTGTGTCCATAAACAACGGCCGGTATCCTGCCGGCGTTTTTTAAGGCATTTGTCCTTCTGCCCATTTCCTTTCTAATTTTTGCTGATAATTTTATCGTAATCATAATAATAAATCTTTAAGTTACTTCTATTCTATTTTTCTATGTGAATGCATTGGACCGGGCAAGCTTCAGTCGCCGACTCCGCACACTCTATTTTTACAACTTCCAGCTCTTCAACCTCTTGCTTATTCGCACCTTTAATGTGCGACTTTCCGTCATCAATTATTTCAAAATATTTAGGACATAGCGCGGCACATGAGCCACAACCTATGCATTTATCTCTTTCTAGTTTTATTTTTGTCATATATAAATGTAATAATAATATGTTAGTATATTATTTCTATTTTGTCCAGGCTCATGCCTTATTCGCACTGCCGAATAGCTCTATTTTTAGGCCTGTGACTTTCTCAACAGAACTTTGAGCATCAGCAAAAAATTTGTATGGAACTATTTCTTCCTTATCCCTATCCAATGCCCTTCTTAGGTTTCCGGAGAAAGCAAGCCTTAATTCAGTATTAATATTTATCTTCACAATTCCAAGCCTTATAGACTCTTTTATGTCATCTCCCGGCGTCCCCGAACCTCCATGTAAAACAAGCATCGCATCCCCCGTTTTAGCCTTAACTTTTTCAAGCACGTCTAATCTAAGATTAGGATCAATCCCTGAAATTTCGATGCCATGGAAATTACCAATACTTACCGCCAATAAGTTAACTTTTGTTTTATCAATATATTCCTTGGCCTGGTCAGGGTTTGTCAGATCTTCTTCTTTTATTTCAAATTTTTCCGAGTAAAGCCGTGAAGAATCCGTCCCGATCCTGCCTACTTCACCCTCTATCGTGACACCCCTCCTTTTTGCATATTTTACAACCTCTTTTGTAAGCTTTATGTTCTCGTCCAACGGCAATTTTGAACCGTCGAAGTGAACCATATCATAGCCGGCATCAATCGCCTGCTTTAAATATTCAAACGATTTTCCATGGTCCAGGTTCAAAAAAATCGGCAAACCCGTTTTTTTCCTTAACACGTTTCTCAGCGCCACAGCTTCTTCTAAGCCGAAGAACTTGCTTTCCCCTTCGGAAGTTCCTAAAATTATCGGCGACCTTAATTCAGAAGCTTTATTGACTATCGCTTTCATCTGCGTAAAATCAGAAAAGTTAAACTGCCCTATGGCCCAATGTTCTTTTTGCGCCTTCTTAAGATAATATTTTATATTTTTCACGGCCTTGTGAGCGAGGCGAACAAGGTTGCTTCGGAAATTAGACCAAGGGTACATGTCTATACATTTAGGTCTAATTTACGCTGAACTCATTATTCGTCGCTTATTTTATTTCGTCAGACAAAAATTACTTTTTTCCGTATTCCTGTTTTAAAACTTTAACGCGTACAAATTCAGAATCTTTTCCAAGAAGTCCTGTCTTAGCTCCAACTTCCGAAAGGTTAGCCTCGGAGTTTGCAAGACCCAATTGTATGGCTTTCTCGATGTCGCCTTCAAACCTGATATAATCTGATAAAAATCCGGATGCAAAAGAATCTCCGGCGCCCGTCGTATCAACAACTTTTTTGCTTGCATCCGGCAATGCCGAATACAGATATTTACCATCAGATACAATCACTCCATTCTTCCCTCTGGTCATAACAGCGACTCCGTGGCACATTTCATCGATTTTTTTAAATATATTCTTCTCCTCTGCAAACGGGATTTTTGTCAGGAATGAAGCTTCCTCCTGGTTCATAAATAGAATATCTACTTTTTGCAAAATATTTTTCAATTTTTCCGCAGGTAAAGACAATTGCTGCATCGAAGGATTAACTGCTACTTTTATGCCGTTATTTTTTGCGAAATCTACAATCTCCTCAAACGTGTCGCACAATGAATCAGTCAACGGAGCCAGATAAATCCATTTTGTCTTTTTTATTTTTTTCCATGGAATATCTTTCCCGGTTATAATGTCAGAGGCGCCTCTATAAACCAAAATAGTTCTGTCTCCGCCGGTGTTAGAAATTATAACAGAATGATTGGTATGTTTTTCTTTTTTCTTCATGACAAACTTAGTGTCTATCATCAGATGCTTTAGTTCCCTGACAATTTCCAGGCCTGAGGTATCAACGCCTATAGCTCCGCAAAAAGCTGTTTTAAAGCCCTGTTTTGCGAAAGTAGCAGCAGTGTTTGTACCTCCTCCGCCCGACAAAAAAACAATGTCTTCAATTTCAATTTTAGACCCGGAAGGCAAACAAATCCCCTCGCCCGTCACAAAATCCTTGGTATCCTTAAAAATTTTAAAGGCTTTAGACTTTAAGTGGATGTCCTGTGCGGCCGATCCGAAAGTTATAATATCGTACATAACAATTAATTTTTAATTTCTAATTTTAAATCAATTTTTAATATCTAAATTTTGAAGCAAATCAACTGTCGTGTCTCCAAAATTTTCCATAAACCTCTCCCAAAATTCATGTCCATGAGCCCAATTGCCGCCCTCTAAGGGTCTTGGATACCACATCCATCTTGGCTTTTTGTCGGTGCTTTTTAATTCATCCCGGTCCGGCTTTAAGTCAGGACCATATTTAGCCGGATCCTTTCCCTCCGGAATATAAATTTCTCTATTAAAAAATATTCTCGATCCAGCGGTGCCACTTCCAACCCACAAGCAATGGTCTGATCCCGGCCCACCCATTACAACATTATTCAAATGCTCATCTGATACATCGTGATACCTTTTCCCTCCAGGAGTTACAAGTCTTACTAAATTATCGTAAAATTCTTGAAGTAGCCTTGCCCTTTCCCGTTCGTCTGTTGTGTTTTTTGCTTCCTGAAATATTTTTATAACCTTTTTGCCGTCTTCGCTTATTTCCTGTGGCTCAGCCTCTTGGCTATCGCTTTTGCCTGTTGGTTCGCCTATGGTCATAATTATTTGTTGGTATTTAATTTCTTTTCCGTCTCAGCAATGGCGATTTTAGTCTTTAAGACTGAATCGGGATTCAAAGAAATAGAATCTATGCCGAGCTCAACTAAAAATTGGGCAAAGTCCGGATAGTCTGAAGGACCTTGTCCGCATATTCCGATGTACTTGTTATTATTCTTACATACTTTAATAGCTTCTTCAATAAGCTCCTTGACCGCATCGTTCTTTTCGTTGCCGATATATGACAGCGACCCATTATCTCTATCTAATCCTAAGGTCAGTTGAGTCAGGTCATTAGAGCCGATCGAAAATCCGTCAAATATCTGCAAAAACTGTTCCGCTAAAATAACATTGGCGGGGATTTCACACATAGCATAAACCTTCCATCCCTCGGCTTGTTTTATTCCGTTATCAGCCATAATTTGCACAACCTTTCTACCTTCGTCTAGCGTTCTGCAAAATGGAATCATCGGAATAACATTATCCAAACCAAATTCATCCCTGACTTTCTTCATCGCCTTGCACTCTAAAATAAATGCATCTTTAAATCTTGGGTCATAATATCGTGAAGCTCCTCTCCAACCGATCATCGGATTTTCTTCCTGAGGCTCGTAATCTTCTCCTCCCAATAACGACCTGTATTCGTTTGTTTTGAAATCAGAAAATCTTACGATTACAGGTTTTGGGAAGAAGGCCGCTCCTATCATTCCTATGCCCTCGGCTAATTTATCAATATAAAACTGAACTTTATCATCATAACCCAAAGTTACCGCATCTATTTTTTTCTTTATAGCCGGCTTTAATGTTTTATAATTTATTAAAGCATTAGGATGCACCTTTATCGAATTTATGATAATAAATTCTTCCCTGGCCAATCCAACGCCATCGTTTGGGGTAAAACTTAATGTAAATGCGTTTGACGGCTCTCCGACGTTCATCAAAATCTTCGTTTTTGTGTTCGGAATATTTGAAAGATCTGTTTTCTTTATTGTAAACGGAATAATGCCTTCGTAAACTTTTCCGTCTTCTCCTTGAGAACAGTCAATCGTAACAGCCTGACCGGATTTTATGGTTTTTGTCCCTGTTTCCGAGCCTACAATTACCGGCACCCCAAGCTCTCTCCCAACAATTGCAGCATGGCATGTCCTTCCGCCCTGGTCTGTCACAATGGCTGAGGCCAGTTTCATTGCCGGCACCCAATCAGGATCAGTTGCTCTGGTAACCAACACTTCGCCTTTTTTAAAATTACCGATATCTTTTACACTCAATATTTTGTTAGCTTTTCCGGAGCCTATTTTGCTTCCCACGCTCATTCCACCAGCAACTACCTTTTTGATTTTAGACTTATCAATTACATATTCCTCCAAAACTCTCAAATCTTTTCTGCTTTGAACAGTTTCCGGCCTTGCCTGCACAATATATAATTTTCCATCTCTTCCGTCTTTTGCCCACTCCATGTCCATGGATTTTTTATAATGGTCTTCAATAATCATAGACCACTTGGCGTATTGTAAAATTTCATCGTTTGTTAAAACATAACTCTCCCTGTCTTTTTTAGGGGTAGGAATGTTTTTTACCGGCATTTTAGGATTCTGGGTATAAACCATTTTTACCAGCTTTGTACCTATTTTCTTTTCAATTACAGGCTTAAATCCTTTTTTCAATGTCGTTTCAAAAACATAATATTGGTCAGGCTCAACGCGTCCTTGAACAACGTTTTCTCCCAAACCATAACTAGCATTTATCAAAACAACGTCTCCAAATCCCGACTCCGTATCGCAGGAGAACATAACTCCGGAAGCTCCCAAATCAGACCTTACCATTTTCTGTATTCCGGCCGACAATCCGACTTTTGTGTGTGAAAAACCCATTTCTTGCCTATAAACAATTGCCCTGTCGGTAAAAAGCGAAGCAAAACACTTTTTCAGCGCCACCAAAACGTTTTCCGCTCCGACAATATTTAAATATGTTTCCTGTTGCCCCGCGAAGCTGGCTCCTGGCAGATCTTCCGCCGTAGCCGAAGACCGCACCGCCACATCAGTCGCCTCAGTCGCATATCTTTCGGAAAGTATTTTATATGCAACAACTACGTCATCGGTAAATTCTTTCGGCAATTGAGAATTCAAAATTAAATTCCTGGCTTCTTTTCCTTTTATCGCAAGTTGCTTTAAATCATGGACATTCAAATCCTTCAAAGTTTCCTCAATTTTTTTATCCAAGCCGGTCGTTTCTAGAAAATAAAAATATGCCTCGGCGGTTGTTGCAAACCCGTAAGGAACGTTAACTCCCAAAGGAACAACTGCCTGTGTCATTTCTCCCAAAGAGGCATTTTTCCCTCCGACTGAAGGCACATCCTCAATGCCAATTTCATTAAACCACAAAACATTTTTTTTAGGTTTTTCCATGAAAGTTATTTTATTTACTAATTAATTTATTAATTTTTTGAGCAATCGCCAACTCTTCGTCTGTTTCAATTGCCATGACTTTTGTTTTACCCAATATTTTTAGATCCTTACAGATCATATTTCTGATTTTTGCAGAACCAAACCCGATAGCACCCGTAAAAACCAAAACATCACATCCGCCTAAAACGGCATAATAAGCCCCGATATATTTTTGAATTGAATAAACAAAAACATCTAACGCTAACTTTGCTTTGGGCTCTCCGGCCTTAACCATTTCTAAAACCTTTACCATGTCTCCCTGCCCGCAAATTCCTTTTACTCCTGACTCTCTGTTTAAAATCTCTTCAGCCTTATCTGCCGAAAAGTTTTTTACAAGTTCTAAAACAATGCCCGCATCCATATTTCCGGATCTTGTCATCATAACCAATCCTTCTAGGGGCGTAAAACCCATTGAGGTGTCGATTGCTTTACCCTTTCTAATGGCCGTAATGCTCGAACCACCTCCTAAATGACAAGTTATAATATTAAGCTTGTTTAAGGGCTTTTTAACGGCCTCTGACGCCCTTTTAGCAACAAACTGATGAGAAGTGCCCTGGAATCCGTACCTTCTAAACCCGAGCTCATTTACAACGCTTTCCGGCAAAGCGTAAGCGCAAGCCTTTTCCGGCAGACCGAAGAAAAACTCCGTATCAAAAATTGCAAACTGGGGGATTCCTTTAAAAATTTTTTGACAAGACTTTATCCCTAAAACATTAAAAGGATTATGCATCGGCGCCAAATGATTCAACTTTCCCAATTCGGGAAGATTTCCTTCCGTGATTTCAACTGGCGTTATAAACATTTTTCCTCCATGGACTACCCTATGTCCTATCAACTTTATATCTGTCCTATCGATTTTACCAAGTTCAGCTTCCAATGTCCTACCAAAATCATTTAAATTTAAAACCTCGCATTTGCCCTCTTTAGCAACATTCAGCTTGTCGTCAAATACTTTCCATTTTATTGACTGCGATCCACAATTTATGACTAAAATCATTTTTTTATAATAATCCCCTCGCCTATTTTATTTACTCCAGAGGCATTGCCTTCATCGGTGTCTATATGAAGACACGATTTATAATTGTCTTTAACCCGAACAGGAACATTCTTAAAAATAACTGCGCGGGCCCCTTCTATTTCCACAGAAATAGTATCACCATTCTTTAATTTATATTTTTTGGCCTCATCTGTCGCACAATGAAAATGCCTCTTAGCAATAATAAGACCCTCTTTCAACTCAACCTTACCAAACGGACCACTTAAAACGACGGGCGAAGACCCTTCCAAGTCTCCGGACAACCTAATTGGCGGAACTGCCCCCGAGCCGATGGCGTCAGTTAAAGATATTTCAACCTGCGTTTGCAATCTTACGGGGCCCACTACTCTTACCTTCTCAATTTTTTTGTTGCCAATCTGAACATCCACGGTTTCCTGGCAAGCAAAATCAGACGGCTGAGAAAGCTGTTTGTATACAACAAACTCATGGCCGGCGCCAAAAAGTATTTCTGAATCTTTTTTAGATAAATGGCAGTGCCTGGCCGAAACTTCTATTTTTATTATGTTCTTTTTCATAATTACTATTTCATCATTATACCATTTTAAAAAAAGTAAAAAAGTGGACTTTATGTTCAAAATAAAACATACATCATAGGTTTGACAAGATGTTTTATTTTATGTTATTGTATTGATGTACTTAACAGCTGTTTGAAAACCTATATTATAAGGAAAGGGAGAAAATGAAAACGACAAAAATGCTAGTCTTGATATGGCGGTGGTCGTTGGTATGGCGCTGGTCGCTGATTACGTCCCTGGCAATTGCAGGGTTTTGGTGGGTATCATATTTGGATACAGGATATATGGCACAGGCCAAACTGACGGCTTGCTGGCTTGTCCCGAATCTGCATCATGACTGGCTAGTTCCCAGAATATGGGATTGGCTCCTTGGACCCATGTTCTCCGTCATCTTCGTCGCAATGTTTACCGGCGAAAAAATGAAAGGGGTTGATGGGCATATTCCCGCCGACAAAGTTATTCTGATGATTATCACCTTTATTCTTGGCATAATCGCTGGAGCAAACGGCGTAAACCAACTTGGGCCCAGCAATGCCGTCACCTTTGGATTCTTAGCAGGATTGCTAGCTGGAATTATCGGCGGATGGCTATTCATGGGCATGGCTATCAGTTTTGCATTCGGAATCGGATTGTCTGCAGGAATTTTCGCTGAACTCGGCTGCGGAGTTGGATTACTAATCGGATTTTTCCTCTGGGCGATAGGATGGATATTAAATTCCAAAGAAACTTACCGGAACATCGGCCGATGGCTGATAGCGAAAGACAAGAAGGATCAAATCCAATGAACGCACTAGGGAATGATAACCCAGCGATTACCCTCCGCGCTTTTCAACTTTGGACCCAAGATGGACAGGCCAAGACTGGTTGCGAACATCACTGGTTGCAGGCCGAGACCGAGCTAAAAAACAGCACGGAAGCTAAACTCAATACACAAATCGGCCGCCGAGCAAAACGCGGCACGAAGCCGCATCAACTCTAACAAGCGGCAGAACGAAGGGAAGTTTAATGAACTCGACAAAAAGAAAAAACCTGATCATTGCCCTTGTCGTAGGGCTGATAGCGGGTGCGTTTGCCGGGTGGGAATTCACCCTAGGCAATGGATGGAAATACGGGCTGGCTATGGGTCTGACAATGTTTGTCCTCGGGACACTCTTCACCTTATGCCAGTTCGACACCCGCACACAGCGCGAAGCGGTATCCACAATAAAGGCAAGAAAGAAAGAGAGCCTGGCCGCTGCCATGATTATTGGGATATTGGCCGGACTCATTTTGGGAACCGCTGCAGGACTAGCCTTCGGGCTGAAAATCGGCCTAGCTATTGGTGCTGCCGCCGGACTGATTGTCGGACCCCTCTTTGGGATAGCCGTCAAAAGACAGCCTGACATTGAATAAAAAATCCCTTTCCTGAAAAAATTTCCGGACCAAAACCGCGGGCCCGGAAGAAAGGCAAACATGATTAACATAGGGCACGTGGCTACGGTCCACGTTTAGCCAAGGAGCACAGTTGCAACCAACCCCGAAAGGAAGCAACTTTGCTCCTCTTTTTTTATAAAAAAATTTGACACAATCTTATATCATATGATAATGTAGCAAGTACTTAAGAGCTGTTTGAAAACCAACAAGAGGTGGACACGATACCGATTACCGTAAAATAAACCAAGAACCAAATGAAAGGAGCAACAATGACCGCAACGGAAAGGACTGACCTGTTCCAGCTGGTTATTGTAGTGATCATAGGGCTGATTATCGGCCCAGCTATGGGATTTATCCCTTCGCTTCTGCTCGTCGCTGTTCTATTGGCGACGGATCCCCAACCCTGTCTGATTCAGACTGACAATTTTTTCCTTCCGAACTACAAATCAGTTTCGCGTTTATCAACCTCAGTTATATGGCACACGGCTGCGGTCCGTGGTTAGCCATGGGATGTAAGGCGGATACTTTCATCCCGGGATACAAGACATACGCGCTTGTGTCCCTCTTTTTTTGCATAAAAATACAAAAACAGCGCCCTTGTCAGGCGCTGTTTTTAAATACTTTGTTAGATTTTCTTTCCTACGAATTCACAAAACTCTGCGAGCCGGCAGGAGTAACCCCATTCATTGTCATACCATCCTACAACTTTAACTAAATTATCTTTTACCATTGTCTCTTCTGAATCAAAAATTGCAGAGTATGTATCTCCTTTAAAATCCATAGAGACCAAAGGCTCGTCCTCCACCCTTAAAATCCCCTTAAAGTTTTTAGTTCCTGCTGCTTTCTTAAAAGCTCCAATTACTTCTTCTTTTGTTGTTGGCCTTTTAACTTCAACAATTAAATCCAAGACAGAAACAACCGGTGTTGGAACGCGCATAGCAATTCCATCTAACTTTCCATCAAGCTCCGGAATCATTTTGCCTATGGCTTTTGCCGCCCCGGTTGAAGTTGGGATTATATTTAATGCGGCTGCTCTTGCACGCCTCAAATCTCTGTGAGGCAAGTCTAAAATCTTCTGATCGTTTGTGTAGCTATGAACTGTTGTCATAAATCCCTTAACAATTCCAAATTCGTCATTCAGCACCTTAGCTATTGGGGCTATACAGTTTGTTGTACACGAACCCATATCCATAATATCAACCTTTTTAGGGTCGTATGCACCCTCATTAACTCCCAAAACAAATCCCGGCAAGTCCTTACATGGCGCAGAGGCTATAACTTTTTTAGCTCCGGCTTTTATATGCTTCCCGGCACCGGCTGCATCCGTAAAAAATCCGGTACATTCCAGGACTACATCAACTTTCATCTTTTTCCAAGGCAAATTTTCCGGTTCTTTCTCCGCTAATACAGGGACCTCCTTGCCGCCGACAATAATTGATTTCTCCGTAAAAGTTATATCTTTTCCGTATTTTCCATAATTGGAATCATACTTTAAAAGATGAGCCAATGTTTTGGTGTCTGTTAAATCATTAATTGCAACAACCTCCAAGCTAGGATGATTGTTTTCAATGTGTTTAAAAACTTGTCGGCCTATTCTACCAAATCCGTTTATGGCAACCTTGATCATAATTATGAGTGCGATTAATTATATAAATGGCAAAGCCATTTCTATATCTTATTTAGTCGGGCCAATTTTTAATAGTTTGTCTATTTTTTCCTTATCAAATCCTATTATAATTTCTCCGTCGATATCGACAACGGGAACTCCCATTTGTCCTGAATCCTTTATCATTTTCTGAAGCTGTTGTTCGTCTTTTGAGATATCAATATCCTCAAAATCGACTCCGTTCTTCTTGAGATATCCTTTTAGAGTCTTACAATAAACGCACGTCGGTGTGGAATAAATTTTTGTCATTTTATTTTTGGGAATTATTTTCTATTGAGCTGTTGCGCACTTTGTGTTTGAAGCGGCAGCTCCTGCGCTTGCATATGTTGCCGAAAAAGATGTTGCGGCGGCTGTTGTATTCAACTTTGTCGAGCAGAAACTTGGCTGGGTTTTAGAACCTGCACAAACCATTGCTTTTACTGCGTCAGATGACCTTCCTCCAAAATCTGATTCAGAGGCTTGAGCTCCATTCAGAATCAATGTAGGCGATCCCTGAACGCTGTATTTTGCATCTAAAGCAAAATCTTTTTGAGCATCTGCTAATCCTCTGGTCGGATCTGAAACGCATGCGCTCAATTTAGCCGTATCAACTCCTGTCGAAGCCTGGCATCCTGTAGAATCGCCCAATGGCATTCCGCTTGCTGCTGTTGCAGTTGTTTTTTTCATGTAGCAGGAAATATAATTCCAATAATTGGCCGGCTGTTCATCTCTGATACAAATTTGTCTTAAATTTTCCTTAGCTTCTTCAGGGCCGTGCATAGAACTGATAGTACCGTTAGAAACAGAACCGATGTATCTTATTTTAACATCTGCAGCTAAAGCCGGAACGCTCTTTACGGCGTCAGCAAAGGCTCTCTGCATCTGTAATCCGAATGGACAGCTGCTCACTACATAGGCTTCCAATAAGGGTTTATCGGTTTTTTGCACTGCGGCGGCAGTTTTAGGAGCAGTGTTGCTTGCGGCTTGTGCTGCAGGGGCGGCTGCTTTTTTCGCACTCATATCAAATGATTGTGGGAATAAAAGACTTCCGTCTTTTGTCGCATACGAATCAAATTCGTTTGTGCCGATCTTAATTTTAACTTTAACTACACCAGATGCGTCAGAAACACTCACCAACGAAGCCGGTGTGCTTGAAAGTTGGTTATTATTTATGTAATCAATCACTTTTTTAGCAATCTGGCTGTCAGACATTCCGAAAAGAGTCGGCAAAGAAAAACTCTTGTTGGAATTAGCGAAAATTAATCCGCCGGTTATAACAATTGCTATTATTGCTATGGCGATAAGAATGGTATTCTTATTCATGTTCTTTAAAATAGACATATGATTTATTTTTAATCCTTAAATAATGGTCTAATTTTCAAATCTTAAAACATTTACGTGTTTTAGGATTTAGTCATTAAAAAATTATTTTGAGAATTATAAAATTGAACTATTATTTAATATTTAATGCTTACTAATTATATTATATTTTAATTTTTATGCAAATGTTAATTATCTCTAAAATTTAACATCAAATCTTCTCCTGTCATCTCGGATGGTTTTTCTATCCCTAATAATGCCAGAACGGTTGGCGCCACGTCAGACAATCCGGAATTTTTTCTTAATTTTATTTTATTCAATTCCGCTTCTTTAGACACAATTATGAATGGAACCGGATTTTTAGTGTGACTTGTATTATTTTTAGGAGTTTTATCTTCCGCGTTCCCATGATCGGCAAGAATTAAAATTGTATAATCATTGAGCAAACCGGCATCAACAATTCTTCCGGTACAGGTATCGACCGCTTTCACGGCGGCGTATATCGCCTCCATAACGCCGGTATGCCCGACCATATCACAATTAACAAGGTTGGTCACAATAAAATCGTATTTATTATTATTTATTTCTTCTACGATTTTATCCGTTAGTTCATACGCGCTCATTTTCGGGTCCAAATCATATGTAGCGACTCTCGGTGAAGGAATTAAAATTCTATCCTCTCCGGGAAAAGGATTTTCTCGCTGGCAATTGAAAAAAAATGTTACATGAGCGTACTTTTCCGTTTCAGATATTCTTAACTGACTCATCCCCTCCCGCGATATCACCTCTCCGAGAATATTATCCAAATTTTGATCTTTAAAAGCTACTTTTGCGTTAATCGGCCTGTAATATTGGGTCATGCAAACGAAAAACACATCGAGAGGCTTTCTTTCCCAGCCTTGGAAATTTTCATCGACAATAGACTCCGTGAGTTGCCTTACTCTATCTGTTCTAAAATTAAAAAAGATAATCGAATCCTTATCTTCTACTCCGTGGTAACCGGCCATCTTGCATGGGACTATAAACTCATCTGTCTGATTTTTAGAATAGCAGTCCTTAATCTTAGCAACGGCGCTTGTGTATTCTTGACCATCTGATCTTACGATGCAATCATATACCTTTTTTGTTCTTTCCCACCTTTTGTCCCTATCCATTGCATAATACCTGCCGGAAATTGTCGCTATTTCACCAAAACCGAAACTTTTAAGTTTTTTATCTAAAAGTTTTATTTTATTTAACCCATCATCAACAGGAGAGTCTCTGCCATCGGTTATCGCATGAACAAATACATCACGGAAATTCTGCATCTTGCACAACTTAAGCAATGCGAATAAATGTTCTATATGAGAATGGACTCCTTCTGTTTGCAGCAATCCGATTAGGTGAAGACTAGTTTTATTTATTTTACAATTTTCAATCGCATCTAAAAATTCCGGAATCTTAAAAAATTCTCCCGTTTTAATCGATTTATTAATTTTTGCCAAGGATTGAAAAAGAATACGTCCGCTTCCCATAGCCATATGGCCAACCTCAGAATTTCCTTGATATCCTTTTGGCAAACCGACAGCCTCTCCGGAGGCCTTCAATAAAGTGTTAGGATACTCTTTCTCTAACCTATAATTCACAGGAGCGCGTTCTTTTGTAAGCGCGTTCTGATTTGTTGCCCTCCTATATCCCCAGCCGTCTCTTATCAGTAAAATAACTTTTCGTTTTTTTCCGACCATTATTTTTTATTTAATTCTTGTTCTATCTCCAGAAGTCTCTGATACTTAACCATCCTTTCCGGCTTGGCCGGAGAACCGGCTTTCAAATAATCAGCTTTTAGCCCAACCGACAGATCTGCTATAAAATTATCCATAGTTTCACCGCTTCGATGACTCACTATTGTTTTCCATCCGAATGATTTCGCCATATTAGAAGCCTCAATTGTTTCAGAAACTGTTCCGATTTGATTTAATTTCAAAATAACTCCGTTGCAGGCCAGTTTACTGTGCGCCTCTTTTATTTTCTTTATATTTGTTGTCGTTAAATCATCCCCCACAACAATAATCTTCTTCCCCAATTGTCGCACAATAGACTCAAAACCCTGCCAATCCTCTTCAGAAAACGGGTCTTCAATTGAAACTATGGGAAAACTATTCACCAAGCCTTCATAAAATTCCAGAAGTTCAACTTTGGTCATTTCTCTGCCCTCCAGGTTATATCTCCCGTTTTCACAAAATTCAGAAGCTGCGCAATCTAACGCAAATTTAATTTCCGCCTCTCCTACTGATGCATTTTTCAACAGATATAGAGCCTGCTCAGCGGTTGCAATTGGCGGAGCAAAGCCTCCTTCATCTCCAAGCTCCAAATGCTCCACTCCAAAATTTTTGGAAATAATACTTTTTAGGGTATTAAATACTTTATTGCAGACAACTAAATTTTCTACGAATGTCTTTTTGTGCGGAATTATCATAAACTCCTGAATATCCAAATCATTTTTGGCGTGCGCTCCCCCATTCAAAATATTAAACATTGCCAATGGAAGCTGATAGTGACCAACTGACAAGGGACTACCGGCAAGTTCCGCAATATGCATAAACAGAGAAACTTTATTTGCCGCAGCTCCGGCTCTGCAAACTGCTATTGAAACAGGCAAAATTGCATTTGCTCCCAACTTAGACTTATTTTCCGTTCCATCAAGGCTAATCATTAATTCATCTATTCCCTTTTGATTTAATACGTCGCTACCCTTAAGTTTTGGTGCTATAATTTCGTTTATATTCCTGATTGCGGTAGAAACACCTCTTCCGTCAGCATCACGCAATTCCAAGGCCTCATTTTCTCCGGTTGATGCTCCGGAAGCTACAGAGGCGACAAAAGTACCCTTTTCGGTTTCAAGCTCAACCTCCACGGTCGGCTTTCCGCGCGAATCTTTAATTTCTCTGGCTGTTATACTTTTTATTTTGCTCATTTTACTTTTTATTTTTTAACAAATAATCATAAGCCGCCAATGCCGCCGTTGCTCCTTCTCCTGCGGCAGTTATAATCTGCTTGTATTTTCCTTTATTGCAGTCTCCTGCGGCAAAAAGACCTGGAGTTCTTGTGGCAAAAGTTTCCAAATCAGAAATTATCTCATCTCTTTCGGAAAAATCGACTAAATCTTTTACAAATGCCGTTGCCGGAGAATATCCGATCTCTACGAAAACCGCATCCAAGTCCAACTTTTTCTCCTGATTATTTTTAGTATCCTGATAGCTAAGCGATTTTACAAATTTTTCACCTTCGATTTTTAAAACTTTGGCGTTAGTTATGATTTCAACTTTTTTTGTGCCCAAAACTATTTTTTGATTTTCCTGATCTGCCCGCACCTGATTTCCAAACTCTAAAATATAAATCTTTTTAACATAATTAGATAAAAACAGAGCTGTTTCAAATCCGGAGTTTCCTCCGCCGACAACCGCCACCGTTTTGTCCCTGAATATTGGCCCATCACATAATGCGCAATAGCTGACACCCTTTCCGATATATTCTTTTTCCCCGGCCACTTCTAACGGCCTTGGATCTCCTCCCGTACACATAATCACCGTCAAGGCTTCGTAAGCTTCTCCAAACGCTGTTGAAATCTTAAAGATATTCTCTTCCTTAACTATTTTTAAAACTTCATCAAAAATAATCTCAACTTTGTTAGTTTTTAATTGTTCTTCAAAGACCTTAATTAAATTTGGTCCGGAAATTTTATCAAATCCCGGATAATTTTCTATATCAACCGCTTTTTTGGCAATTTGCCCGCCCATATCCTTTGAAATCAGCAAAAGCTTCATCTTTTGCCTGGATGCATAAATTGCCGCCGTAACTCCGGCCGGCCCTGAACCTATTACGATTAAATCGTATGTCATGTTCCTATTTAAACTTTATTTATTGGTTTATTTTTAATAAACGATTGAATATTTAAAATTGTAGTGTCCAAAATTCTTATTAAAGCCTCCTGTGAGTTGAAAGCATTGTGAGGAGTTATAATAACATTTTTTTGCTGGAGTAAAATATGATTTTGGAGAGCGGTTTTTAAGTCGCAGGTTTTGGGAAACTCTTTTGACAAAAGCTGAGCTTCCTCCTTCACAAAGCATTCCTCCTCCAAAACGTCCAATCCCGCTCCTGCCAATGTTCCGATGCTCAGCGCTCTCAATGGAGCATTTGTCTCGATAAGTCCTCCTCTGGCTGTGTTAATTAAATACGATCCTTTTTTAAATAAATCTATATTTTCTGAATTTATCAGATGATGAGTATCTTTATTGTATGGAGTATGCAGTGTTACGATGTCAGATACCGCCAAAATCTCTTTCAAACTGGCATAAGTAAATCCCATTTTTTTGGCCAATTTTTTATCAGGATGCAGGTCATAAGCCAAGACGTTCATTTCAAATCCCTTTGCAATTCTGGCCACATGCAGTCCTATGTGTCCCATTCCAACAATTCCTAATGTTTTACCTTTTAAATCAAACCCGCACAATCCGTCTAAAGTAAAATCTCCCCTTCTGGCTCTTTCCACAGAATCAAACAACTTTCTGGATAAAGCCAAAATTAGCGCGAAGGTATGTTCTGCCACTGTATTTTCTCCGTAAAAAGGCACATTACAAACAGCAACCTTATTTTCCTTGGCGGATGCCACATCGATATGGTCAAAGCCGGTTGACCTCGTTGCGATCATTTCCAAATCCGGCAATTTTTGTAAAATTTCTTTGTTTATCTGAGAATATATAAATGGAGAAATTATTTGGCAGTCTTTTGCTGAATCGATATTTTTATCCGACAAAGGTTCGCCAAAAAAGGAAAGTTCGACATTTGCCAACTTTCCCTTTAAATAATCTTTCTGCCATTCTTCTGTTTCAAAAAAAGCTATCTTCATATGATTTTATTGTACACCCTATTTTGTTGTTTTTAAATATTATCTTATTAATCCCACCCAAATAGCTAACGGCACAATTATGCGCCAATAATAAAATGTGGGGAATTGATTATCCCCACCTACGATTATGCCTGCAACTGTGGCTGCAATTGCAACTGCCGTTGCGCCAATAAAGCAACTTCTTCAGCTCTCCCGGAACATTCAGTATCGGTTGGCTTTTCTGGCACGATCCTTACGCAGGTTTTATACGGGTATGGTAACTTCCCGCACGTAGTACAATGCCATATACCCGGTGTTACCGAGTTCCAAACTCGTTTCATTTTAATCTCTCCTGCACAACTACACTATGCGATCTTTTTGCAAGGTATCTTACGTTTGTCCTTGCGTCTTGCGCTGGGAGATAATTTTTGTAATCCCCCGGGCTCCAAGAATAAGCGCTTATAGCAACTTTATTGTTGGAGGTTGGAGACAAGATATGCGACAATCTGCCACTCCTGTCTTCAACCACCAACTATGTGAAAGAACTATATCTGCTTTTTAATTATAACTCCGGTATAAATAAAATAAATAGCCAACCTGCGATTAGTGCTTTATCGTTTTCAAATATTGCTTTAACTCATCTTTAAATCTCTGGTCTTTAAGCGCCAAATAAAAGAAAGATTTCAGCCATTTCAGCTTATCTCCGCATTCTAACCACTCGCCCTTTATTTCGCATCCGTAGATTGTTTTTCCGTCAGATAGCATCTTATCAAGGACTTCAGCTAAAATTATTTCCCCTTTCTTTGAAGGAGTTGCTTTTTTTAAATATTGAAAAACCTCCGGGGTTAATACATACCTGCCCACAAGCGCCAAATTTGAAGGAATTTCCGACGGTTCCGGCTTTTCTATTATTTTCTTTATCTTATATAGGTTATTTGCAATTTTTTCCACCGCTACAACTCCATAAGCCGGGAGTTTTTCTACCGGCAACTGCTTCAGCGCTGCAACCGGTGCACCGCATGTTTTGAAAATTTTAACCAGTTGAGATATTACCGGCTCCTCTGAATCAAAAACATCGTCTCCAAACATTGTAATAACGGGCTCTCCGCCCACGTGCCTTGCCGCCTGTAAAATAGCATGGCCGTCGCCAAGAGGATTTTTTTGCACAACATGAGAGAAAGTAATCCCTTCAAACATTTCCTCAAAATCTTTAAGTTCCTTTAAAATTTTATCCTTTTTCCTTTTTATCAAAGTTTTTTCCAATTCAGGAGATTTTTGAAAATAATTTAAAATAGTTTTTTGCCCTGGGCTCGTAACAAAAACCACCTCCGTAATGCCGGATTTTTTGACCTCTTCAATAATATATTGAATAATCGGCTTATCAACCAAGGGGAAAAATTCCTTTGACAGAACTTTAGACATCGGCAAAAATCTGGTTCCCATGCCGGCTACCGGAATAATAATTTTTTTTATTTCTTTTTGTTCTTCCATATTTATTATTTAAATTTTACAGTTTTTTTATCCAATATGCTTGCCCTTTAACCTTTAAATTTAACTTTTCTAAGAAATGCCGGAATTTCCCACTCTTTTTCCTGGTCTAATTTCTTTTTTTCCTGCATTTCTTCAGCCTTTTTTATCTCTAAACCGCTTCTTCTTATACCCTTTTTACCTTGTTCTGAAACGGCTTGAATAATATCCATTCTTTTTTGCTCTAAGGCCGATACTGTAGGGACCGGCACCTCAAATACCGGAATTGTAGAAATTATTTTTTCTTCCTTCTTTTCCGCAGGGACCGGCTTTTCAGCTTCAACTTTTTTACTTTTATCCGGTTTTTGCGGTTTTACCTTTTTAACTTTAGGAGTTTTTATTTTTGGCTTTTCCTTTTTATCCGGCGTCTTCTTTGCTTCCTTTTGGACAACAACCGCTTCCTTGATCTTTTCTGCCACAACCGCTTTTTTCACTTCTATCTTAGGAATAACGACCTCTTTGGCTATTTTTTCCTCAGTCTGGCCGCCGGTCATTAAAATCGTCGTCTTTATTTTATTCTTTAACTTCGTGTTTTTGGAAATTCCAAATATAATCTTCGCTTTCGGATTTAAATTAGATATATGGCTGCTGATTTTTTCAACTTCAAACATTGAAAGATTTTCAGATCCGACGATGTTAAATAAAATCTTTTCCGCGCTAAGGCTGCTGCTTTGCAACAATGGATTCTTAAAAATGTTTTCGCAAGTTTTTTCCACCCTGTCCTTACCCGACTCTTCAACTGTATTCAAAAATGCCGAATTCCCTCTGCCCTTTAATATTGTGCGCAAATCGGCAAAATCGATATTTATAATTCCGGGATTATATATTAAATCTATCAGGCTCTCCAGAGATTCCATAAGGCTCTTGTTAACCGTCGAGAAAGCGTTTGTAATAGGCGTTGATTCGTCTATAATCTTAAAAATTCTTTCGTTAGGAATTACAAGAGAAACATTCAATGACTGCCTTAGCACCTTAAGCGCATTTTGAGCTATCCTTTGCTTATTCTTTCCTTCAAACTTAAAAGGCATAGTAAATATGCCAAAAGTAATGCCTCCAAAATCCCTGGCTGCTTCAGCAAAAACCTGAGTAGCTCCCGACCCCAGTCCACCGCCCAGCGAAGCGACAAAAATTATAATATCCTGATCCTTAAAAAATCCGCTGATTTTATCTTTTGCAGATTCTGCGGCCTGTTTAGCCAAATCAACATTAACTCCGGTTCCTAAGCCATGAGTCAATTCTTCGCCAAACCAAAAATATCTGATACCTGATTTCTTTTTTAATGCGCGAATATCTGTATCCGCAATTACGAAAGTCGCCTTTTCCAAAGACCTTCCTATTTCAGAGACAATCGAGCCTCCACCCCCGCCGATTCCGATAACTTTAATTTTTGCTTTAAACAAAGACTCAGCCGGAAATCCCTCTATAGTTGCAACCTTAGGCTTTTTGGCAATATGCTTTTTTATCTTAACAACAATATTTTTTTTAGTTTTTACGATATTGCGGTTCGCTATTTTTTTCACACTTTTCTTGACGGCAATTATTTTTTTTGGAATAACTCTAACTGTCTTTTGAGCCAGAATAACTTTCTTTACGGTAATGTTCTTGCCGGTTTTTTTCCCAATCAAAATTTTCTTGGCCTTTGCAGGTTTTTTAATCTTCATTTTTTTAGCTTTCGCCACAATTTTCTTTTTATTCACCTTTGCCATTATATATATATTAATCGCTTACAAAATTAAATCAAGCCTTGACGAAAATATACTTGTCATGAGTCCGCCGAAGGGCAAAAAAAGAGGCCAAGTGACGCAGTCGTCAAATGACCTATGAAATTATATTAAAACCAAAATGGGATCTAGGCAGTCAGTTCAGCCCATTGGGTTTTTGGAAAAAGCGCGAGAGATCCACGTTTACAAAGCGGACAATCATCAGGCTTCCAAGCGTTAACTTTGCGTTCAATGACAGATATAATCGTACGGCCGTCGGATAATGAACAGTTGATCTCTTTTGGCCTGTGCACCAGCACACCAACGTATGAAGCAAATTTAACAGGGTAAGGGTTGCCAGCGATAATTGCATCCCTAGCTGCGTCACAACTCTTCCCAGTTGTTACGAGCTCTTCAATCTGCAGAAGCACTGCACCTTCCGGGATGATGTCATCGGGTTTAAAAATCATTCGTTTTTTTTCGGGATCGGTCGGATCTTTTTCGGGAACATAGATCTTCACACCTAAAAGCCTGGCAACATCGCCCGCGAGCAGAATCGAAGAATATGGCGAACCGAATACTCCATCAACTTTTTCCAAATTAGTCGCACGGAGCTTCCTGATAATACAAGCTGCTAAAACTTCACGCAGGTTGCCATATGCCAATACCTTCTTGCAAAGGAAAAAACCAGTGCTATGATCTCCGGCGTGAAGAACCGCATGCGGCTTAGCGGGATTGCCGTTGTGCACCCACCCCGCACCCAATAATTCAAACCATTTCATTATTTCTTCGGGATACGGCAGATCGCTTTGCTGCATTCCAGCCAATCGGATCCTCTGCAGGACATCCATGTACGCTGTAACATTCATATTTCCCTTCTTTCCTACGTTGTAATTAGCTTCACCGCGAATCGTTACTTTTTATGCGATATACTAGGCTTGCCGAATTTCTTCGGCAATAATCTGGGCGGCCTTAACCGGATCTTCTGCATCGATTATGGGCCGGCCGACAACCAAGTAGTCGGCACCGGCGCGTATCGCCTCGATAGGCGTCATCGTACGTTTTTGGTCGTCTGCGGGCGATCCGGGCATTCGTATACCGGGAGTTGCAATAATCATATGGTCGAATGTATGGTCCGCACGCAGAAGTTTCACTTCCCTGGGAGAACAGATGATTCCATCAGCACCGGCATTAGCCAGGCTCAGCGCAAATCTTGCAACCTTCTGGTTAGGTTCGGCGCCAAAAATGGATACGCACTCTTCCGCGGAGGTAGATGTTAAAACCGTAACGCCAAAAACTTTTGCGCGTCCGCGATTCGCAACAGCCGCCTGGATCGAAGCCACTCCGGCCGAAGCATGCACGTTGAACCATTGCACACCCATGCCCGAAATCGCCAACGAGGCTTTTTTGACGGTGTTATGTATATCGTCCAATTTAACATCCAAAAATATGTTCTCAACACCAATAATCTCGAACAGCTCTCGGAAGCACGTAAATCGGACGAAGGCAGCCTGTTCATCTTTAAGCAGCATACCGGCGAGTGAGGAGTATATGAACTCCAAGCCAACTTTAACCAATCCCACATGTGGCACCAACTGCTGTGCTAGTGGCAATGCCGTAGTAATACTGGAAACATCCAATGCCAGGACTATCCGATTTTTTGGCTCAATGTCTGTTGGTCTCATAATGCTTTCCCTTCTTTATCATTTTAAACACACAAATTATCAAAGGTCTAATCAGCGCGCCGACAAGGCGCGACTACTGACTTAGATAACATTATCAAAAAAGCAATTGTGCGTCAAACACGAAAAAAGCCCGCATTCAGCGGGCTTAATCATTTTTTTAAATTTATGGTTTTACCAATTGGTATTCTGATCCGCTATGGATTAACTTAAACTTATAACCCATCCTGTCTTCAAAAGTTGCATGCCCATAATTATAAGCTTCATCAAAAAACACTTTCGCCTCTTGGGCATTGATTACGCGTGTTAAAAAATAAATTCCCTGACTTACGTCCGAATCATGAGCTACAGTATGCCCGTATATTATTGTTTTTGTTAACATATATGTTAAATTATTTAATAATTTCTATAATTTTATTTCTTGAGGTATGCCCGGCTACAATTCTAACGCAGGACGAACCGGTTTTAAAATAAACGGCTAAGGCGTTCCTGATAGCTTCATTTGCCTTGCCCTTAACCGGCGGTTCGACTACAGAAACAACGTAGTTTGAGTCATCAATCTTCTCAACCTTTTCTTCCCTTGCGCCGGGTTTTGCTTTTACAAATATTTTCATGGACGTATTGAATATTAAATTATTACTGCTTCCCCACTGCCTATAATATCAACCTCGTTGCCTTGGACCAAAATCGCCTGTTCGTCTGTTATAATTTTCAGATTTTTCGCTCTCTTTTTAGGATCCGGCATTTTTTGCCTTATAATTTCTCCGTGCTCCGGTTTATAATGGACAAAAATATCAAAAGGCACTAAATTCAAACCTTTTAAATTTCTTATACCTGCCACATTTTGATCTCCAAACCAGCCGGCTGTTTTTATTGTCCGCCCGGCGACGATGCTTCCGGCAGATACACCGATATATACCTTGCCCTGCTTCAATAATTTTCTTATAACTTTTTCAAAATTGCATCTTCGCATTGCGTTCAGCAAATAAAAGGTGTTTCCGCCTTCAACAAAAATAATATCTTTCAATTCCAGTTCTTTCATAACCTGAACCTCTGTTTTTCCTTCTATATCGAATTCCTCAATATTAAATCCCATATCTTCCTTCATGATTCTCCAGTCTCTTTGCACATAATCCAGATTTTCCTCAGGTTTGGCGGCTGTAGTAATAAAAGCAACCGTAACGTCGTATGCGGGCTTCTGCAGCAATTTTATTATGTCATCCTTCATTTGCATGCCATTCGATGTCAGAAGCAGAGTTTTAGCCTGATTATGCTTTATAATTTCTTTCGTAAGGCTTATTAAATAGTTTATCAGCACCAGAAGTATTAATATTCCTCCGATTACCCCGATACCGGCTACGCCATATGGCGTAAGAAAAAATTGCAATACGGACGTTTTTAAAAATGCCGCCTTCAGCAAAGGCAACTGCCAATAAATATTAAGAACAGATATAAAATTGGCAAATTCTTTTTTTCCTACGGTTAAAATATACTTTCCCTGATTATCCTTTGAATAAACTTCAATTTTATATTTTCCGGCTGCGAGCTGTGCAGACGAATCTAAACCTTTAAGGTAATAATCTCTTGTAGAAGAATCGTAAAAACTATCCCAACTTGAGGCAGACCCGTCAAAACTGGAAATTTTTTGAGAATCATTATCAACCCAAATAATATCAAGGGAGTATTTGCCGTCTCTGTTCGCCACTTCCGGCACCGAAAGACTTAAGTCTAATTCGAAATCTTTGTTGGAAGTAATAAAATAATCGCGGGGCTTACCCTTAAGTTCGTCATAGAATGTTTGAGACGTTTCGGGATTAGTTATCTGGATGTCTCCTGATTGCAGATATGTAAGCTTTGGCTGATAAGCCGAGGCATTACCGGCTATAAATAAAAACGAGAAAATAAATAGGTATAGTTTTGTTCTTTTCATGTAAAATTACTTTTTGTGACTGCATCCGCATGCGGGGCAGTCATAACCGCATTCGCAACACCTGAAGCACAAATATGGCCTGCATAAACATTTGTCTTTCTGGCTCATCGTCTCGCCGCATTTTTTGCAAATCATGACAATCTTGGATTCCTTTGTTTTTAAGGGTGCAGACATCAGCTCCGGGACCGATTCGTCTTTTTTACTGCTTTTATACATTGCGCTATGTCCGGGGATTATCCAGTCTGCCATTTTTAGGACCATGCTCCTGCTCTCCTTAAGTCTTTCGGGATCAGAGGCGAAAGCGTCATCTCTCGGATCGCGTGGATAATTTTCTTTCCAAAAAACATCACCGCATATCGCAACCACGCCCCTGGAAGTAGTCACAAAAAGAGTAATGCCTGTATAATCATGTCCGGGGGTATGCAGGACCCTAATATTGGGTGTTATATTTTCAGACCATTTCTCGGTTGTATTTTTATCCCATATGCCGTAATATTCAACGGTTTTTGCATCAGGGAACATTCCTATGTTTCTGTAATGATCAATGTGAGAATGAGTAATACAAATATAATTAACGTCTTCTACCGTTAATTTTTCCCTCTTTAATGCATCAACCAGCGTTTGCTGGCTTTCTAAAACGCCGGGGTCGACAACCATTATCAAGTCTCCATCCCTTACCAAGGTTATAGTCGGACGGTTCCTTTCCACGCCCGTTTCTCCAACGTCGTTTGCATTAGTGTATCCTTCAAGTAAAATTTTTACTTCTGCCGGCATATTTTTATATCTACTTAATATTGTTTTTCGAAAATATCTTAATCTCAATTTTTATTTTGTCCTCCTGCTCACCGTCAACCGCGACATCGCAGGTCAAATTCATCAAAACCAGCGCCTTGCCTTTTTCCCTTTCAACGCTTAAATCCACCTCTGAAATTTCTATGTCGTCGTCCGGAGCAGAACCGTGCTTTTCCTCAATTTTTTCCTCAAGGACACAAAAAAATTGCTTTTCCGAAAAATCCTTTAAAACTGAAGATAAACTTTTAAGCAGATCTTCATCCATTCCGGTCTTTTTTGAAATCTTCTTCAAGCCTCGGCCAGATACTATCTGTCTATCTATATAATCAAAAGCATTCTCGAGATATCCATATTTATCTATAATTTGCATATAGATTTATATATTAATCCCTTGTTCTCCCCTACTATACCATTTAAAGAGTATTTGTAAAGGAAAGAAAGCCCGGACCAAAAACTACCCCTTTTTGCCCTTATTTTTGTTCCTGACGTTTACGTGCTCTAATCTTGTGGCGTTTCCGGAAAATCTGGTTATAGCTTTATTTTGAGGAGCTTTAAACGTGCGTTGCTCCTGTTGAAATTTTTTCTCGTTCTTAGGAAAATATTTTTCTTCCATATTTAATAAAATTTTAATATTTTTAATATTTAGTTTGAAGCCCAAATAAAAAAGTTTAAAACTCCGGCGAAGGAAACCCATAGAATATAAGGTATTAACAGGTATGCGGCAATTTTTGAAACTCTATAAAAATTTATGATAGTAAACATTATTGCAAACCAAAGCATCAACAGCTCAAAAAAAGCCACGCCCGTCAGGTGCAACCCAAAAAATATTACAGACCACAAAACATTAAGAACAAGTTGAGTAGAAAAAATTAAAATTATATTTAATTTTCTCCAGTTTCCGGAAAGGAAATTCTTGGACAGCGGATTCCAGACTTTTACTTTTTTGTAATTGACTTTAGACGTCGGCTCCCATTTTTTAGACCAAACAATATACAAGGAAATTCCCATTAATACAAACAATAATGTCCATACCGGACCAAAAATCCAATTTGGCGGATTAAAAGACGGCTTATTTATATTTTTATACCAGGAGCTAACAGCCGGAGTCGTAAAAATGGCGCCCACGGTTCCGGCCAGTTCACAGATTATTACACTTGATAATAATTTTACCGCGCTGTTAAAATTCATAATTGCTATTATGGGTTAATATTTACTATTTTCTTCTCGGTCTGTGCTCCGCCTATCGAATTTTGGATCTTCGTAGCAGAACCGAATATGTAGCTATAAGCCGTAAAGCCTATCAGTATGATCATAACGAGCAATACAAACATTGTGGCTAAAACCTCTTTGTCTATTTTTGATAATATAGTCATAAAAAATCTAATTGGCCTATTTTCTCTTATTTTACCCTTCTTTAAATATTTACGCAATTATGTCTAACTCAGTTTTATAATCTTTTCCCAGGGCAAATTTTCTCTGCCAAAATGACCGTATGCGGCAGTCTGCTGATAAATAGGCCTGCGCAAATCTAATTTTTCAATTATAGCTTTTGGCTTAAAATTAAATTTGCTTTTGGCTATTTCGGCCAAGCTTTCCCCTTTCTCATTAATTGCTTCCACCATTAAAGGCTCGGCCCTTCCTATGGCATAAGCCAGCGAAACTAAACATTGTTTTGCATATCCGTTGGCTACCAGGTTTTTAGCGACAAATCTGGCCATATACGCTCCGGACCTATCAACCTTCGTAGGATCCTTTCCGGAAAAACATCCGCCACCATGAGAAATCAATCCGCAATAAGTATCAACCATTATTTTTCTTCCTGTCAGGCCCGTATCCGCCTCAAACCCGCCCTGCACAAATCTGCCTGTGGGATTAACTAAAATTTCAATACCGGAAATATCTCCGATAATAGGTTTTATTAATTTTTCCGTAAGAGTTTTTTTTATTTCTTCATGTGAAACATTTTCATCGTGTTGAGTACTCACCAAAACAGTTTTAATGGCGCCTTCAAAAACGGTTATTTGTGTTTTACCGTCAGGCCTCAACCATTTGATATCTCCTTTTTCTCTCAAGGTTTGAAGGCCCTTTGCCAGAGCATGAACTTTTACAATTGCCGTAGGCATAAATTCCGGCGTTTCGTCTGTGGCAAAACCATACATTATGCCCTGATCCCCCGCGCCTCCGGTATCAACTCCTTGTGCAATATCCGGAGACTGCTGGACAATATTTATTATAAATTTTAATTCCTGGGCATAGCCGACATCCTTATAAACTTTCCTGGCAACTGCTTCGTAGTCAACTTTTGCATTTGTAGTTACCTCTCCGCCCACAACAACTAATCCATGACCGCCGAAAGATTCAACTGCCACGCGAGACATGGGGTCTTGCGCCAAACAGGCGTCTAAAATTGCGTCAGAAATTTGGTCACAAACTTTATCCGGATGCCCGGAGGTTACGCTCTCCACAGTATATGTTTTTGGTATAAACATTGTTTTATTAATTTAATTATTATTTTTATTAAAAACGAAAAAACTTCCTCGGAAAGGAAGTTGATAAAATTTATCTCTCCCTTTCGGGTTGGAATTAGCACCTTACACATAAGCAGGCTGCTGACAGAATAATAGCGGGCCAATTCCCTCTTCTGTACTCTTGATATTTATTAAATTGTGACTTGTGGGCGCGTAAGGAATCGGACCTTCGACCTCTGTCTTAGAAAAATCTCCTTGTTTACTTTTTAGCTGTGCATTTTTTGAGTGGTCTGGTGGGCGCGGAAGGAATCGGACCTTCGACCTCTGTCTTATCAGGACAGCGTTCTACCACTGAACTACGCGCCCACCAGACCACTCAACCAGTTCAGCGCTCTACCGCTGAACTACGCTACCCAAGTTGAACTAAATTAATGCTGTTATTTTAACAAAAAAACCCTAATATTGCAAATAAAAATGTAAAAAAAGAAGGCTACGGGTGTAGCCATGGGAGAAAGAAATGGTTGTAGAAAATGGAAAAGGTCTGGGGGGTGAGGGAGATTCAATTGTGAAAGGGCGGGACAAGTTGGCAGGTGAGTCTAGCGCTTTTTAGGCCGATATTCGCGTGTCGCAAATGGAAGCTATTCGCCATTTTGGACCGATCGGGCGAGACCGCCGGATTTGCGAGACTATCTCCGTAGCCTAATTACCTCAGCGTGGTTTTCGGGGCGGAAGCCTTGCGGGATCCGCGCCGCTCTGAGGACCCGAATAGTTCGGGCACTTCACCACCTACTGCGCACTCATGCAATCCTTGCAGATCAGTAAGTTAAAGGGGTTCCCGAGCTTTTTCTCGCCACCATGTAGACTGCATCGGGGTGGTCGTCAGCAAACCCAACATTAACTTTTTACTCGGAGACGCCCATACCGGCGTACAAATCCAAGTTATGACCGCTAACGATCATGGTCACTGAATCCTGCCAACTTGTCCGCAGAATTACCCATTCTTAAAACGGACAATTCTGTGGACAAGTTATAATATGCCAAATAACTAATTTCGACTTTATGTTAGCAAAAGACATCCGATATTGCAAGTAAAAAAAGAAGGCTACGCGAAGGTAGCCATGGGAAGGGAAATGGTTTTAGATAGCGGGATAATGCTGTGTGTGAGGGAGATGGATTGTGAATGAACGAAAGGAAGGACAGCTGGCGGAGGAGGTGTCCACGAGAGAGGTCATAGCGACCCAATGGCACTCAGACAGGATAGGGGGTTCCGGGTGGGTGGGGTCCCATCTGCTTGCCATAGGCGTCTCAGGACGAACCATCAACGCTCTCAACCTCGCAACCTAACAACACTTGTTGCACTAACAACCTCAGGAGTACTCAGACTACCCCATTCAAGGCTGCAAGCGCTCCGTCAGCTGTCCGCGAAATTATTTACCAGCAAAAACTGTTAAACAATTTCGCAGACGGACTGACGTACAAAGAACTATTTTCAACTTGATACTAACAAACAACAAAAATACTTTCAAGCTTTTAAGCTTTTTCCATTTGCTCCGCAATAGCTAAAATTTTATTTTCCTGGAAGTGATTTCCGATAATCTGCAAACCAACGGGCAAATCCCCTATTTTTCCGGCAGGTATAGATATGGCCGGGAGTCCTGCCATGTTAACAGATACTGTATAAATATCCATAAGATACATGGAAAGAGGATCTTCTGTTTTTTCACCTAATTTAACGGCCGGAACCGGAGAAACCGGGCAAAATATCAAATCAACTTTTTCGAAAGCTCTGGCGAAGTCCTGTTTTATAAACTGCCGAACTTCTTGGGCCTTTTTGTAATATGCATCATAATATCCCGATGATAGAGCATAGGTTCCAATCATTATCCTGCGTTTAACCTCCTCGCCGAAACCATGTCCTTTTGATTTTAAATAGACATCCAGCAAATCCTTTCCCGGCTCGGATAGCCCATATTTTATGCCGTCGAATCTGGCAAGGTTCGCAGACGCCTCGCATGGAGCAACAATATAATAGCAGGCCAAAGCAAACTCAACGCTGGGTAAACTGATTTCTATAATTTTAGCTCCGGCATCTTCCGCTTTTTTAATTGCGCCCTTAACTATCTTTTCAACTTTTGGATCAATACCTTTAACAAAATACTCCTTAGGAACTCCTATTTTCAGTCCTTTTAATTTTGCTCCGGAGTTATCAAATTTATAATCACTCGAGGTCGCATCCATCGGGTCCTTTCCGCAAATAGCTTTAAAAACAATCTCTGCGTCCTCAACGTTTTTCGTGATCGGACCAATCTGGTCTAAAGATGAAGCAAAAGCGATAAGTCCGTACCTTGAAACTGCGCCGTAGGTTGGTTTTAATCCCACCACTCCGCAATTAGAAGCGGGCATTCTTATAGAACCTCCCGTATCAGATCCTAATGCAAAACAGGCCTCATTTGCGGCGACACACGCGCCCGATCCGGAAGAACTTCCTCCGGCAATCCTTGTTTTATCATGCGGATTTTTTGTAGGTCCAAACGCCGAATTCTCTCCGGAACCTCCCATTGCAAATTCATCCAGATTTGTTTTTCCCAAAATAACCACGCCGGCTTCCTGTAATTTTTTAATAACAGTAGCGTCGTATGGAGCAATATAATTTTCCAAGATCTTTGAGGCAGCTGTGCATTTCTGCCCTTCAACCATTATCGCATCTTTTATGGCACAAGGAATTCCCATTAGCATGCCGAAATCTCCTTTTGCAATTTTTTTATCGGCTTGTTCCGCCTGCCTTAATGCAAAGTCTTCATCAACAGACAAAAAAGCATTCAAATCCTTATCTGATTTTCTTATATTGGCCAAATAGGCCTTAGTCAAATCAACCGAAGTGAACTTCTTATCTTTTAATCCTTCGTGAGCCTGCTTGATTGTTAACGCTGTTAAATCAATCATTATAAAATAGTTTTTACCTTAATATAGCCGTCCTTTTTATCAGGGGCACCGGCAATCAATTTTTCCGCCACGCCTGAGATTCTGGGCTTCTCCTGGTCCCCCCTCATCCATTCTGATGTCTTGCTGGTTTTGACGCTGGCAACTTTAACGTCCGGGACATTTTTTAATAAGTTAAAATAATCCAAAATTGATGTCAGATCTTTCTGCATTTTGCCCACCTCCTTTTCCGTCAATTCCAGCCTGGCCAGTTTGGCTATATGTTCTACTTCTTCTTTAGAAATCATTTTAAAAATCTCTAATTTATTTATTAAAATGGCACATCTCCCTCTTCGTCTTTCGACATGACCTCCGACAACGTATCAATGTTTTCCAACGCAATGCCGGCTCCGCGCACAACTGCAGTCAAGGGATCATCAACTATCTGGCACGGCATTTTTGTCTCTCTGGAGATCAATGTATCCAATCCTCTTAGCAATGATCCGCCTCCGGCCAAATAAATTCCGTTAGTCATTACATCTGCCAATAATTCCGGCGGAGTTTCTTCAATTGTTATTTTAATAGCTGCAATAATTTGTTTCACAGACCTGTCCAAGGCTCTCTGAACGTCGTCATTAAAAATTACAACCTCTTCAGGCAATCCTGTAACTAAGTTTCTTCCACGCATCGGCATTTCCTTCTTTTCTTTCAACGGCATAGCAGAACCGATATTAATCTTAATCATTTCTGCAGTTCTTTCTCCGATTAAAAGTTTGTACTCTTTTTGCGCGAATTGCACAATGTCATCGTTAAGCTTATCTCCGGCGACTCTTAAGCTTCTAGAAGCCACTATTCCGCCCAAAGATATAACCGCCACCTCTGTTGTTCCTCCGCCGATATCAACAATAAAGTTTCCTCCGGCCTCCTGAACCGGCAATTTAGCTCCGATCGCAGAAGCCAAAGGTTCTTCAATCAAAAATACTGTTCTGGCTCCGGCATTCTTTGCCGCGTCCCTTACCGCTTTTCTCTCAACTTCCGTAACTCCGCATGGAATTCCGATAATCACCCTAGGCATACTGACCAAACCGAACATTTTTTTGTTAGAAGAAGTCGCTTTTTCAATGAAATATTTTAGCATTTGCTCAGTCACCTCAAAATCAGAAATCACTCCGCTGACTAAAGGCCTGGTAGCGGAAATATATGCAGGTGTTCGTCCCACCATCTTTTTTGCCTCCTCGCCGATAGCCAAAATCTGGCCTGTCTTATTATTTACAGCCACGACAGACGGTTCGTTGATAATTATTCCCCTATCCTTTACGTAAACCAAAGAGTTGGCCGTTCCCAAATCAATAGCCATATCAATCGACAACAATGAAGATAATTTTTTAAACATTTATTTTTTAATAACTTTTATTAGAAAAATCCGACTCCCCTATGTTCATATATTACTTTAACGCTTTCCTTTTGTAAATCTTGATATTTTTTTCTGCTGTGGTTCTAATCGTATTTTACTTCTGCAATGACGACTTTAAGAAATCAGAAAAACGCGGAATATCAAATTTTATCGTTATAAACAATGAAAGGGCAATTAATATTACGAAAAATACCATCGTAATCCCCTGCTCCACTTTTACGGAAACCGGTTTTCCTCTTATCTTTTCTATCAGCAAAAATATCAGCTTTCCCCCGTCCAGTGCCGGTATAGGAAATAAATTAAAAATAGCGATAAAAACGGAAATCATTCCTATAAAATATAGGAAAAATCCAAGCCCGTAACTGGCCGCATTGGCCAAGAATACTGTAATCCCCAGCGGTCCGGCAAACTCCGCACCTTGCGGACTGCCCTTTCCGGCAAACAGATTCGCAAAAACAGCATATAAACCTGTTACGGCATTTACCGTTGTCTGCCAGGTGTAGGTTGCTCCCTGAACCGGCGCCATATACCAGGACGTTCTCTTTATGAGGGTAGCCATCCTGTCTATTCCAACTCCCACCGATCCTTCTCCTGCCGGCGGATTAACTCTGGGGGTCAAATTAAAATCCAACTCCTTTCCGCTACGGCTTATTACTAAAGTTATTTCCTTACCCTTGTTATCTCCTGTAATTTTTTGGAACTCGGAAATTTTTGTAATTTTTGTATCCACAGTCCCAATCTTAATCTCTGTTATGGTATCGGCAACTTTTACTCCTGCATGATATGCCGGCGAATCTGAAGAAATACTGACTACCTTTACCTGCGGGTTAACCAACCCCTGTATGTCGCCGTCTGCAACCGGAAGGTCTGTTCCCATAGCGAAAACAACAGAAAAAATAACGATGGCAGCAATCCAAAATGCCGCAACGCCTCCAATAACAATCAAAACCCTTTTCCAAATCTTCAGGTTTGAAAAACTTCTGTAGTCATCCAATCCGCCTTCCTCTCCATAAATTCTGACAAAGGCTCCGAGCGGTATCCAATTTACAGAATAAATTGTTTCTCCAATTTTCTTGCCAAAAATCCTTGGCGGATATCCGATTCCAAATTCATCGACTCTAACTCCGAATTTCTTAGCTATAATAAAATGTCCAAATTCATGGACAATCATTAAAGCTATCAAGCTGATAAAAGCTATTACTAAAATTAAGATTGAGGATATCATTTATATTGAAACTAAATTAATTCGTTCTTTTTCTTTTCAACCAAACTCTTTATTCTCTCATGGTAATCATCGACTACTTTTTGCAATTCGTCTTTTCCGCGGAACTTATCATCCTCCGACATTTCTTTTGCCTTCTGAGCTGCCTGGATTTTATTCCAAACATCTTCTCTTTGTCTTCTTATAACCTGTTTTGCCTGTTCTGCTTTTTCGTTTAAAATTTTGCCTAAAGACAATCTGTACTCTTCTGTAAGCATTGGCAAATTAAGTCTGATAACGTTTTTATCAACGGCAGTGGACATGCCTAATCCCGACTGCGCGATAGCCTTTTCTATAGGCTCCATGTAAGAGACGTCCCACGGCTGAATAACTATTTGGTTCGTGGCCGGAGTCGAAATGGCGCCTAACTGCTTGATTGTGAACCTTGATCCGAAGGCATTAACCTCTATGTCTTCAACCAAAGCCGGACTTGCCCTGGATGTTCTTATTTTTGCTATTTCTCCTTCCAAAAACTTGAAAGATTTTTCAAATTCCGGCTTAGCTTTATCGATTAATTCTTTATATGTTGCCATAATTGTATTTATTTTTTATTAAACCCTTCATACATAATATATAAAAGGCTTTATAACTCCATTAATAATATTTCTAATGCTATCTTCTGATTAATATTTGTAAAAAGAAACTTATTATTTATATCCTCAATTAAGTTTAATATATTTTTCAATTTTTCCAAAGAATATTTCTTTAAAAGCACCTCACCGCCTGATTTCTTGCCAACACCCGTTTCCTCAAGCAATAAATCTCTAAAATATCTCTGCAATACCTCTAAAATTTCTCCAAGGCTTTGTTCCTCAAAGTCCAGCGCTTTTGTATATTTAAATTTATCGGAAAGATCTGAGTTTATTACTGACATTAAATCCTTTAAAATTGCCTGACTCCTTTCCATCTTTTCCGAATTTAGCGGCAAATCTTTCGGTCTAAAAAATTTAACTGTCTGGCATCTGGATGTTATGGTCGACAGAAGCATATCCGGCTTTGACGACACAAGAATCAGTAGTGTTTTCCCTTTCGGCTCTTCCAATGTCTTTAAAAAACAGCTTTGTGCTTCAGTATTCATTCTTTCCGCGTCTTCCACTATAACCGACTTAAAAGATCCATAATATGATTTGTAGCTTAAAAAGTTTTGAGCATCTCTTATTTGAGAAACATCAATTTCCAAACTGTCTTTTTTATTTTTAATGGACGAAATACTGTTTACAGATTTTATTACCAACAAATCCGGAAAATTATTTCTTTCTATTGCCTGGCAATTGACACACTTGCCGCATGGCTTGCTTTCTCCCAAGCAATTAACCAATTTCACAAACTCCATAGCGAATGCCTCTTTTCCTATCCCCCTGGCTCCTGAAAATAAATACGCGTGAGATAGTTGGTCTGATTCAAATTTCTTTTTCAGAAATTCCCACTGTTTTTTATGCCCTGTAAATATCACTTTTTTGACATTACGACTTTTTTGTATTCTTCCAAATTCTCAAGTACTGTTCCGGTTCCTTTTACCACGCAGAAAAGCGGTTCTTCCGCCACGAAACAAGGGACTCCCGTGCTTTGGGCAATCAGCTCATTAATTTTCGGCAATAATGATCCTCCGCCGGCCATAATAATTCCTTTGTTCATTATATCTGCGGAAAGTTCCGGAGGAGTTTCAGCTAAAACATGCTTTACCGCCTGTATAATTTCAGCTAAAACATCGGATATGGCCTCACAAACTTCATTGTTAGATATTTTAATTTTCCTTGGCAATCCCAGAATCAAATCCCTGCCCTGTATTTCCAAAAATCTTAATTCCTTTTGGGGTAATGCTGTACCGATTTTTATTTTAATTTCTTCCGCCGATTGAGTTCCAACGGCCAAGTTATATTTTTTCTTTATATATTCACCTATCGCGGTGTCTATTTTATCTCCGGCAACTCTTATCGAATGCCAGGTTACAATTCCACCCAAAGAGATTACAGCCACCTCAGAGGTGCCACCGCCGATATCAATAATCATGTGGCCCGAGCACGAATTAATGGGTATGCCGGCTCCAATAGCTGCCAAGATAGGCTCTTTAGCCACATAAGCTGATTTTGCCCCGGCCGAAAGCGCAGCCTCTATCACAGCCCTTCTTTCCGTGCTGGTAATTCCGGCCGGCACAGAGATAACCAATTCCGGCTTAAACAATTTTATTCCGGTGCTTGTCTTGTTTATAAAATAGCGGATCATCGCCTGAGTTACTCTGTAGTCGGCGATAACTCCGTCTTTTAAAGGCCTATAAACCTTGATGTCTGCGGGAGTTCTGCCTATCATTTCTTTGGCGTTTTCTCCAACGGCTAAAATTTTATTGTCGGTTAGTGAAATAGCCACAACAGAAGGTTCGTATAAAACAACTCCCCTTCCCTGGACATAAACCAAAGAATTACATGTGCCTAAGTCAATCGCAATTTTATTACTGAACATACTATAATTTTTAATTTTAAGTTTAAAATTTTAAATTCGTTTTATATCCGCTCCAAGTTTCTGTAATCGCTCTTCTATCTTCTCATATCCTCTGTCAATTTGGAAGACATTTTCAATAGTTGTTTTCCCTTCTGCGGCCAATGCTGCTATAACCAAGCAAGCTCCCGCTCTTATGTCCCAAGAATCAATATTTGATCCCGAAAGCTTTGTAGGCCCAAAAACAAAGGTTCTGTGAGGATCCACCATTTCTATGTCTGCTCCCATTTTTCTTAATTCCTGAACATAATTAAATCTGTTCTCATATAAAGGATCATGAACCAAACTTTTTCCTTCAGCCGAAATTAAAAGCGGAATTATTATCGGCAACAAATCCGTCGGAAAACCTGGATATGGCAGCGCCTGCACTTTTGTCGCCTTCAATTTTGGAGAATGAGAAACTATAACGTAATCCTCGCCTTTTTCCATTTTAACGCCCATTTCTTCCAGTTTTGCCAAAAATAAATCCAAATGAGACAAGTTAACGCCCGTTACCTTGATCTTCCCCGGGGCAAGCGCGCCTATAACAATAAAAGTGCCCGCCTCTATCGGGTCAGGGATTACGCTATGGGTGCAGCCGTGTAATTTCTCAACGCCTTCAATTTTAATTGTGTGAGTCCCGATCCCTTCTATCTTAGCCCCCATTTTCACAAGCATTTCCCCCAAATCCTGGACATGAGGTTCCGCTGCGGCGCCTTTTATAATTGTTGTCCCTTTCGCCAAAACAGCAGCCAGCATTGTTGACTCCGTTGCTGTTACAGAGAATTCTCCAAGTACAATTTCTTTTCCTTCCAGCTTTGCACAACTTATGTTGTAGGCACCGTCATTCCATTCAATTTTAGCTCCGAGTTTTTCTAAAGCCTTTAACTGCACGGAAATTGGCCTTAAACCTATCCTGTCTCCGCCTGGAGGTGGCATTTTAAAACTCTTGCTGCGATTTAAAAGGGCTCCAAAAAATAAAACCGAAATTCTTGTTTTTGAGGCCTTTTCAAAATCCATTTTCTCAGGTGAAATTTTTTCCGCCTCTATTTCAACTGTTTTTTCTCCGGTTTTTCTGACCGTAACGCCCATGCTTTTTAAAATATCCAAAATATTTGAGATATCTTCGATGAAAGGAACGTTATCGATGGTGCATTTTTCCTGCGTAAGCAAACAAGCAATCAGGGCCGGCCCTGCTGCGTTTTTTGAACCCATAACCTCTATTTCTCCCTTCAACGGTTTTTGTCCGTTGATAACAAATTTATCTGCCATATGTGATAATAAAAGAAATTACTTAGGCTATAATTATGCTTTATCTTAATCCAAAACTACCGACTTTGCAAGTTCGCAAATTTTTGTAAAAAAAGAGCCCCAACTTACCGTCAGAGCTATTACAAAAATTTAAAATTGACTAAGTATTTTCCCCGGATGGTAGATCTTGCCTGGGTCTGTAGGCAACCTTGCCATCAGCTCCGAGGAAAGGTTCTCCTATTATGCTAAGCGCAAGCATACCTTCTAAGCAGTGTAGTCTGCCACAAACAGTACAGGGAAATCCAATCTCGCAAAGCTTGCCGACGATGTTGTACCTTACCTGTTTTTCTAAATTAACTTCTCCGTTACATCCGGCTATTCCGCATTTTGTCTTACTCATCTCAAGTCCCCTTTTTGTCCGATAACCCCAAAACCTCGCAAATTTTAGCGGGAACGTCGTCCTTCTTGCATTCATAGTCGCATCCGGCTCTAATCAACAACTGCCGATATGGAGCCTCACTCGATGTTGCGATTATAGGGCCATTAAACGTTTCCCTAAATTCCCTCACCAGCACCGCCGTATTTGGACTGTTGCCCGGGACACAAGCATCCATGACTATGGCGGATATATCCGGATTGTCCCTAAATGTCTGCTCTGCCTCTACCCTAGAAAAAGCAGAAATAACCTCCACCTTGTTCGCGAGCATGTCTATCCATGCCATTTGTTTGACGCAATCGTCCTCAACAATGAGAACTTTCTTCAACGATTCTAGAAGCGTGAGAATTGTTCTTGGAACAGAAGCCTTGCTGGATTCGTGGCTGCATCCGGCCTTAATTAGCCTTAGCCTGTCTTCCTGGCAGCTTGAAGCGGCAATTATAGGACCGGCGAATCCGGCCCGCAATATAACCACCAACGATTCGGTGTTTACAATATCACCGGGCACGCAGGCGTCAACAACTATCGCAAAAATGTCGGGATGGGCCGTAAATTTCCTTTTGGCCTCTTCAATAGTAAGGGCCTGTATAACCTCTACGTGGCTTACAAGGAGCGCCTGCCAAAGTTGTTGCAACTTGGCTACATCTTCAACAATAAGAACTTTTTTCATGATCCTGCTCCTAAGGTTTATCTTGGTCAATTTAGTTATCAATGTTCTAAAAATCGTCTTATTTTTACCATGGATGCATACCACTGTCAATGATGAAATAATAGGGAGTTTGTGCTATTATCATTAAATATGACAAAGAAAACTCGTCTAATAGTGCTGATTGTCTGCGTGGTCTGCTTTTTAGTTGTAGTCCCGGCTTTGGTGTTTTACTCTATGGGAGACCGCTTCGATTTTAAGAAAATGAAAGTCGTGGAAACAGGAGGCATTTATGTAAGAACGTTCCCGGCTGCAGAAAAAATTGTTATTGATTCAAAAATTACAGAAAAGCCCGGCCTTTTCTCAAACTCAATATTCGTACAAAGTTTATTACCCAACAATCATACAGTTCTTGTGGAAAAGAACGGCTATTATAATTATTCAAAAACAATACCCGTTGAAGAAAAACAAGTTACAAAACTTGAAAATATACTGCTTATTAAAAAAGACCTGCCATTTGAGATTATCACCGACGAAGGATCTGCCGGATACCCCTCCCCTTTCAGCAACCAGGAAAAATTTGTCATAAAAAATAATAATTTATACTACTCAAGCTCTCCCGTTAATTCGGCTCTGACGGCTATACAAAAAACAACCCCTGTTGTGAAAAAAGTAGTCTCCTTCACCCTGCAAAATGATATTATAATTTGGCTCGGGACTGACGGCTTTCTTTACAAATCAGAGCTGACCGATGTCAGGACAATCACAACAAAAATCAATCTTACTGCGATAAAAATCAGCAAAACGGGAAGCTACAAAATAATATCCGATAATAATGACATATTCCTGATAGCTGACGGAGATTTATTGTATTTCAACGCTAAAACAAGTGAACTGGAAAATTTTTATAATTCCGTAAAAAACGCCAATATTTCTCCGGACGGAAAAAATATAGTTTATTACGATGCCAACAATATATATATTTCTCCTATTTCTGCTACGCCATTCATTAAGAACACCCTGTATAAATCTTCCGATATAATTACTAACTGTCTTTGGGTTAACAGCAGTTATATAGTCCTTACTGCCGGAAGTAAAATTATAATTTCTGAAACAGACTACCGCGGCAACATAAATTATGTAACCTTGCCACAAATAATAGAAACCGCCAAGGGCGAAAAAATTGACATAACAAATCCCCAGATATATTTCAACCAGCAATCCGGAAAACTTTATATCCTGTCAAACAACACCCTGTTGTTATCAGAAAAAATAACTCCTTAATACAAACAAAAACCGCCCCTACAAGGGCGGTTTTTTTATGCGTCTTGAGCTTCTATCTTCTTCTTAAAATCTTCCCAATTCTCATTCTCTCCGCCGGCCATTTTACAAACATCCTTAAACTGGCAATAATTGCACTGCCAATTACGCGGATAATCCTCCAGCCTTGCAGGCAGTATATTCTTTTCTACCTGGTCCTTTAGGGCATAAAACTTATCCAAAAGAGATTTGCATAAAGCCTCGTCATAATCTACAAAAAATTCTTTCATTTCCTGCCTATCCTTATCTATATAAAGCAGAATGCCTTTTTTAATGTTGAAAAAATGTAAATACAGCTGTATTTGATAGACATTTTCCTCCTTCGGCGCCAACAGCTTCCTGAAAATCATGCTGTTCATGCTTTTTATATCAAGCACGTAGTTCTGGTTTCCAACACACAAAATAGCGTCTGCCCTGCCGGAGATTATCTCCTGTGAAGGAATTGGAATCTCTGTGACAACCCCCAGTCTTAATCTGTATAAAATATTGAAAATAGACCTGTGTATATTTTCTCCGTGCTCGAATATGCGCATTATCCTTGCATCTATTGGTTCGCGTGGAGCGTTTTTAAACTTAAAAAAAACAGCGCGTGGACATTTGCCTGCGTCTGTAATATAAAACCTTGTCTGGTCTCTGTTTTTCTGATTATCCAAATAAAACTGGTCAATGAGTTCTTTCAACATACCAATATTTTATTTTATTTTATAGATAATAGCAATAGGCAAAAAAAGAGCCCCGCCTATAAAGACGAGACCTTACTAACCTACACGATTACGCTATCGAATCTGAAGATCCCTTGCATCGTAATCGATATTTTTACTAACAATATGAACGCTCCTGGTTTTGCTTTTCTCAACTTCCCCAGCATCGGTGGCCCCGAAAGGAAACCAACCAGGGAATTGAGCATGCATCTCGTCAAGTGCCGTGAATACATCTCTTACGTATTTTTTAGGAATACAAATCGCTAAACCGGCGCCCATGTTAAACGTCTTGAACATTTTTTTGTCGTTAGCGCCGGTCTTTTCTTGAACGAATTGGAAAATGAGCGGGCATGGAGGTAATTTCCTAATGACATACGCATGAGGTTGCCTAGGCCTCATCAACTTGCAAAATGCGTGGCCGGTGATGTTGAAAGCCGCATGGATTGGTATCATCTTGGCCAGCAAGCGCTCAATGATGTCGACATACAGATAGGTCGGTTGCAATATGGCCTCAGCGAAACACATGCTTGTACCAGGTACCATGGTTAGATATCCGTCGCTTAACTGTTCCGCAAGCCGACGAAAACCTGTATACCCATTAGACATCGGTCCGGAGCTATGGAATATCACAATGCTGTCGCCATCTTGGATACTCGCTGGATTAATTAGTTCACCCTGTGTGAAACCAGCCATCATTCCGGAGATGGAACAAACGTCTGCTGGCAAAGTATTAAGTTCAGCGGTTTCTCCGCCGCCCCAGCAACAACCGGCCCTCAAACACCCGTCTCTAGTTCCCAGAATGAGATTGTTCCAACGTTTTTTATCCCTCGACCAATCAGAGCCAACGTCAATGTGCATCATGAACTCAGCTGGTGACACGCCCGAGGTAATTAGGTCGTTGCCATTCATCGCAACATTATCAATGCCAATCCCACGGTAAAGCCGCCTACCCAAAAGCCTAAATATCCTGCTAGCCGACTTGCTCACTTCCGCCCATTGCCGACGTACTTCATTCAACAACTCTAACTGTGCCACCGTCTTATCGGCAGAATCATTTTTTGTCCCGACCCCTTCGGGCACAGTGACCAAAATACCAACCGGAGTCCTTATCGCATGATAGCTTTCTCCGCGTGTCCAGGTGATATCCTCGAATCCCAATCGTTTGATTCTCGATGCCGTTTGCAACCCGGCCTTTAAACACCGCCGTTTAATGCCATCCAACAACCCATAATCTACTTGAGCTATTGTCATATATTTATCCTTCCTTAAACTAAAAATCCGAAACATTCGGAAAATATTTTTAAGGTGCTAAGGCAACTTTATCAGTTATAAATGAATTGTCAAACAAAAAACCGCCCGAAGGCGGTTTTTCTATAATTACCTCTTTGCCCACTGAGGAGATTTTCTTGCGCGCTTCAATCCGAATTTCTTTCTTTCTCTCATTCTTGGATCTCTTGTTAGGAATCCTGCTTTTCTTAATCGTTTTCTGAAGTTTGCGTTGAAATCCACCAATACTCTGGCTGTTCCATGTCTTATGGCTTCTGCCTGAGCTCTGTGTCCTCCTCCTTTTACAACAACTGTTATTCTGAATTTATCCAAACATTTCATTTTCTTCATAGAAGCAACAGCTGATTCCTGATCTTCTACCGTTTGAAAATATTTTGTGTATGGCGCATCGTTAACAATAAATTCCTTGTCTCCTTTTGTAAAAAGACGTACCCTTGCAACGGCAGTTTTTCTTCTTCCAATTGCTTCAAAATAGCGGTCCGGTTTTCCGGCTGTTTCCTTTATTGCCTTAGCAATCTCTTCTGAGATTTCAGCTTCCTTGATGTCATCAGATAAGTCTTGAACTGGCATAACCGGCATCCTTATTTCTTTTATTTCTGGCACAGCAATAATTACCGGCTTTGCATCCAGCTTTATTGTAACTTTCTCTGCAGGCTTTTTAGTTATTTTTTTGACTGTCTTTTTCTCAACCATGTTTTTTACTCGAATCTTAATCTTTTAATTTGTCTTGATCTTAATTTATTTTTTTGAAGCATTCCCATTACAGCTGTTCTTAAAACTTCCTTCGGGCCTCTTTTAATTAAAAACTCCTTCAATGTTTTCTTCTTTAAATTTCCGAGATATCCTGTGTAATGAAAATAATTTTTATTTTCCACTTTGTTTCCGGTAAATTTCATCTTATCGATGTTCTTTACAACAACCGTATCTCCAACATCCTTGTATGGGACATAGTCAGCCTTGTTTTTACCACGAAGCAAAACCGCAACCTCAACAGCCAATCTGCCTAAGGATTTATCGTTTGCATCTACTGAGATTAATTTTCTTGTTACTTTTTCAACAATTTTCTTCATATTATTTTACCAATTCGATTATTACCATGTGAGCTCCGTCTGAATTGCGAGGCCCTAATTTTATAATCCTGGTGTACCCGCCCTGTCTTCCTTTGTACCTTGGGGCGATTTCATCTATTATTTTTTTTGTTAATTCCGGTGTTAATTCTCTGGCCAACATTCTGCGGTTTGCTAAATCATTCTTTTTAGCCTTGGTAATCATCTTTTCAGCGATGGACCTTAACTCTTTTGCCTTAGCCTCTGTAGTTTTTATTTTTTCGTGCAATAAAAAATTATTTGCCAATACTCTTAAGAGCATTTTTCTTGGCCCAACCCTCATTGATAATTTTCTGCCTTTGTTTAGCTTTCGCATAGTTTTATATAAATAAATTGCCGAAGGTGATTTCTATTCTTCTCCTTTTAGCTCTAAACCTAATTTTTTAATTTTTCTTTTTATTTCTGACATTGCTTTGTCTCCCATGCCTTCAAGTCCGGATAAGCTCTTTTCTGATTTCTTAATGATTCCGCCTACTGTTTTAATACCGTTATTAACTAAAGCGTTAAGAGTTCTTCCGGTCAGCTTCATGTCTTCAACCAACATCTTTGTTACGTCTCCGCTTTCCTCTTTAACTTCTTCTTCCTTCTCTACTGCAGGCATTTCTTCTTTGCCGGCTTTTCCCTGGAAAATAATGTTAAAGTGTTTTATCAAAATATCGCAAGCCTCAAAAAATGCTTCTTCAGGAGCTATTGTTCCGTCTGTCTCAATCTCCAAACTTAATCTATCAAAATCTGTTCTGTCTCCGACGCGCATATTTTCAACCTGAAAATTTACATTTCTTATGGGTGTGAATATTGCATCAACTGCGATGGCTCCAATTTCTGCTTTCTTTGTTTTTAATTGGTCTTTTGGCACATATCCTATTCCTCTCTCAACCAAAATTTCTATATCCAACTCTGTTTTCTTGTCTGTGATTGTAGCGATATGTAAATCAGGGTTTACTAATTTTACCTGTGAAGGGCAAACAAAATCTGATCCTTTTACTTCCCCGTCGCCTTTAACTTTCAACTGAATTTTTTGCGATTCTCCTTCAAAAATTTTAAATCTTAAATTTTTGATATTCAAAAGTATCATTATGGCATCTTCTAACACACCGGGAATTGTTGAAAATTCGTGCGGCACTCCTTTTATCTTGACTTCTGTTACTGCTGCACCCTGTAAAGAAGACATCAAAACTCTCCTTAAGGCGTTTCCGATTGTTACGCCATATCCTGGATACAATGCTTCAACTTCAAAAACCGCTTGGTTTTTTTTCTTTTGAATTACTTTTGGAGGTAATGGAAGAGAGATCATTCTTTGTTAGCTCTTAACCCGCGGATATCAGCGCGAATGCGCTATCACCCCGAAGACTAAGATCTAAAATTAACGTGAATAAAACTCGAATATTAATGAAATTTCTGCTGGAGGCTTAACTTCGTCTAAGTTTGGTTCTCCAATAGTTTTTGCTTCTAATTTTTCTTTGTTAAGGGACAGCCAGACCGGTACTTCTTTCCTCTTAAGGTCGCTGGCCAAATCTTTAAACACTTTCTTTGATTTCTTGTTTTCTTTTATAGCAATCGAGTCGTCTTTTTCAACCTGGTAAGAAGCTATGTTAACCGGTTTGCCGTTTATTGCTATATAACCGTGAGAAACAATCTGTCTTGCTTGAACTCTGGATTTAGCAAATCCCAATCTGAAGATAACGTTGTCCAATCTTCTTTCCAATCTTCTGATAAGTTCAGCTGATACGTCGTCAACTTTACCCATTTGTGCGAGAGTTTCCTGCACATATCGTTTGAACTGTCTTTCCGAAAGACCATACCATTTCTTCAAGGTCTGCTTTTGTTCCAAAGATTTTTTATATTCAGAAGGTGTTCCGCCTCTTCTTTTTTTCTGAGGTCCTGGAGCAAATGGTCTTTTTGTAAAAGCGCACTTCGCTGAAAAACAACGATCGCCCTTTAAAAAGAGTTTTTGTCCTAATCTTCTGCAAGTTTTACATTGATCGTATCGCATGTGATTTATGAATGAATGAATAACATTACTGTCCTTATACGCGTCTTACCTTTTTCTGCCTGCAACCGTTGTGCGGGATAGGCGTGACGTCTTTAATTGAAACAACATTTAATCCTTGTGTTATAAGTGTTCTTACGGCAGATTCGCGCCCGGCTCCAATACCTTTAATAAAAACCTCTACCTTATCGATAACTCCCATTTTCTTACAAACGTTAGCTATTGTTTCCGCTACCCTTGAAGCTGCGAAAGAGGTTGATTTTTTAGTTCCCTTAAAACCGACCGAACCGGCCGACTTCCAAGCCAAAACCTGACCCTTTGAGTTGGTAAGAGTTAATATTGTATTGTTGTAAGAAGAAGAGATAAAAATCTTCCCGCTTTGAACTCCGGCTACAGTTGATTTAACATTGGCTTCCTTGCCGACTGTTTTGTTAATTTTCTCCTGTTCTTTTATTTGTTCTTCTTGGCTTGTTTCGATGATGTGCTTTTTTCCCATAATTGCAAATGAGGGGAGAAATGAAAATAAATTTTCACTTCGACCGAATGCAGTAATTATAAATTACTGCGGTAATTTCTATTTTATTTTTTTATTTTTAAATCCTAATTACGTTTTATGTCGGGGCAGCTGCTGGTTTTCTTCCTGATCCCATAGTCTTTCTGACGTTGCCTCTAACCGTTCTATTGTTTGTTTTTGTCCTTTGTCCTCTAACCGGCAATCCTTTGGCATGTCTTGATCCGCGCCATGCGCCGATGTCTTTCAATCTCTTAACGTTTATCATGATCTGCCTTCTTAAGTCTCCTTCGATCTTATAGCTCTTTTCAATATAATCTTTCAGATCGTTGACTTCCTTGGCGGTCAAATCAGATGCTTTCTTGTTTATATCTATTTTCATTTCGCCCAGGATCTTTTTACTCAAAGACCTGCCTACTCCGTAGATATATGTTAATGAAATTTCGATTCTTTTGTTTTCGGGTATATTTACCCCAGCTATTCTTGGCATAGTTTTTAATTAACCTTGTCTTTGTTTATGTTTAGGATTTTTTTTACAAATAACGTAAAGCCTCCCCTCTCTTCTGACGATTTTACAATCATTACATATTTTTCTAATTGATGGTCTGACTTTCATTTTTTTGTTTGTATGTAATTCTCAACTATTAATCTAATAAAATATCCGCCTCGATTCCCACCGATAATGGCGGATTATCTCTAATATTTTTATTTAAGCCTGTAAACTATTCTGCCTTTTTCTAAATCGTATGGGCTCATTTCCAAAGATACTTTATCTCCCGGTAAAATTGTGATCCTATTCATTCTCATTTTACCTGATAAAAATCCGAGGATTTCTTTCCCGTCACTCAATACTACCTTAAAAAAAGCATTTGGTAAAGCTTCAATAACCCTTCCGTCTTTCTTTATAACTTGATTGTTTTTTCCTTCGTTTGGAGTCATCTGAAATAGTAATGTTATGATAGCAAATTAATTCCTAAAGGTCAAGCCTTCTGCTGAGATACGTGCAAATCGCCATACAATCGGTCCCTTATTTGAACTTTAATATGACGTTTACCGCACTTTGTCTATTGGGAGCAGAACTGACCCAGAAAGGCCAAAAGCTTACTTTTATATTATCTACCTGGTCTCCAAGATTGCTCTTTATTGTTTGTTTTATCTGATTTTCATTTTCTCCCAACAACGACAAGGCCATAGAATTTTTATCTATATTTTGATAAGCACCGGATGAAAAATTTAAGCTAAGCGTTTCTTTACCTCCTGAAACATCCACTGTAGTAGCCGAATAACTTATCTTAAAGCTATTGTCTAATATGGTTTCTCCGTTTGGAAGCTGGGAAATAATGTAATTTTTTGCAAACTGTTCTATGTCCGATTTTTTGAATGCCAAAGCACTTGCCTGGACGGTAACCTGATAATTAAAATCTTCGGCGATTGTTCCAGATTTTGCTTGAGTTGAGGCGCTGGAAACATTAGATAAAACTGCATTATCCAGCAATACATAATCAGATGAAATTTGGCTTTTTAAAGCAGAAACCGCATCTGCCGTAGTTTTCTTTGTTAAAATATCTTTGGCTCCCTGTATATCGTCATCAGTCACCTTTTTTACCTTTCCGGCATATCCGCCCGTCATTGCGCTGGCGGATGAAGCATAGATACTATAATAGTATGGAGTACCTTGCAGGCCGGGTATTGAAAAACTTGCCGGTGCTATGTTGTAATCAGTTCCGGAACTGACCGCTTGAATTTTCACCTGGACAGATCCCGGAATAATCTTACCCCCGGATCTCTTTGCGGCAGGAATTGAAACCTTCTGCATTGCTATAAAAAGCTTCCCCGAGTCAGACATAAAATGTGTACCGGCCTTAAAATTAAAGGGCGTGGGCGGATCAAATTTGTTGTACACGGTTATAGTGCCCGATGCCATGCCCTCGTTAGAAGCACTGCCCGTGGCAGGAAAATCTTGCGAACTTGTTTTAGTCGCCTGAAAATATTGAGCAGGAATAACAGCCTTTGTTAAATTTATAGAATCGACAGATTTGTCTGCAACTATTGTTTGGGCAAAATTAGAAATATTTACTTTAGGCCAAATTGATATTTCTGCTTTGGGCAATTTAAAAAATAAATATGTGCAGACAACAAGCACAACGACCAAGATGCCGGTTGAAACCGGCCACCAGATGGAACGGGTTTCTTTTTTTCTTCGCGCGGGGGCTCTTTTTTTCTTGTCATCCGCGACAATCGTCTTAATTTCTTTTTCTATTTTACGAGCCACCTTTGGAGGCTTGATATCATAGATTTTTCTTGGCATGGTTGTACTTTGAAAAATTAATAATTTACTCTAAAATTGCCTTAGGCGCCACTGACGGATTAGAATAATTTTAGCGGAGCGAATTAGGATAAGCTTCAAGGCGCGAGGAGCGAACCTAATGCCTATGTGCATTGTTCGCGACAAGCAACGATGAAGATTGTCCTAATTCGCCCGCCCTTCGGGAAGTCAAAAAATGACTGATTTCTGCGTTGCGCCTTCGTCGGCGTATCCAGAGGATACAACCTCCTTGTCGCAACTTGAACTCATTCCATTTTTTGAATTCTAAAACTTTATTCTAATCCGTCAGTGTCGCCTTGATTCTTCGGACTCCAGAGGAAGAACTTTCTTCTTTTTGTATTTTAAAATGTCCCATTATTCCGGTTCTTTCCACATGAGGCCCTCCGCATATTTCCCTACTAACTACGTCTTTGCCGGTGCCGACAGTATAAACCTTAACTCTTTCTCCATACTTTGATTCAAACACTCCCATGGCTCCAAGCTCTTTTGCTTTTTCTAGCGTCATCTCTTCAAAGGAAACCGGCAGGTCTTTATATATTATATCATTTACAAAATTTTCCACATCTTTTAGTTGTTCACCGGTCATCTTCTCTTTATGTGAAAAATCAAACCTTAACCTTTCCGCAGTTATATTGCTTCCCTTCTGAAAAATGTCGTTTCCGAGCACCTTTCTCAAACCCGCCAACATTAAATGTGCAGCGGTGTGCAATTTTGTAGTTTCCAAACTCGCATCAGCTAACCCCCCTTTAAACATTCCTGCCGAAGCCGTCCTTGAAAGTTCCTGATGTTTTCCCAGTTCTTTTTTAAATTCATCCATATCAACCTTCATGCCTTTTTCTTTTGCCAGCTCCTCGGTCATTTCTATCGGAAAGCCATAAGTTTGATAAAGGTTAAACGCATCCTTTCCGGAAATAACATCCGTACCTCTTATTAATTCAAATTCGCGCAATCCTTTTTGCAAAGTATCTCTAAATTGAACTTCTTCTTTATAAATTTCGCTGATTATTGTATCTCTTTTCTTGTATAAATCAGGATATGCTTCTTTATATATATCAAGCACAGAATCAACAACCGCGTCTAAAACGCTTTCCGTAGCCAACCCGCCGTGCTTCATTTTAATAACATCCGAATATCTGACGGCCCTTCTTATTAATTTACGCAACACGTATCCGCGGTCTTTGTTTGATGGGACAACACCCTTAGCGTCGCCTATAAGCATTACCGACGCTTTTACGTGGTCTGCAATAATTCTGTAAGCCTTCACATATTCGCCTTCATATTTTTCCTTCGCCAATTCCCCAATTTTTTTTATTATCGGCAAAAATAAATCCGTATCATAGCTGTTTTCCTTCCCGTTTAACACGGCCAAGGTTCTTTCCATCCCCATTCCGGTATCAACGTTTTTTTGTTCAGCCAGATTATAATTTCCGTCTTTATCTTTAACGTATTGCATAAAAACATCATTCCAGATTTCAACCCAGTTTTTATCCTTTGCATTAAAAATTTTAGGCGCGGGGACATCGTTAGATTTCCAGTAAAACATTTCAGTATCCGGACCGCATGGACCGGTTTGTCCGGCAGGTCCCCACCAATTGTCCTCTTTCGGTAAAAATGCAATCCTTTCTTTTTTCACACCAAGAGATAACCAAATTTTTGCGGATTCTTCATCCTTTGGAGCATTTTCGTCGCCGGCAAAACAGGTAAACGCCAGCCTGTCCAGTGGAATTTCCAATTCCTTTGTTAAAAATTCAAAAGACCATTTTATCGCATCATCCTTCCAATAATCTCCTAAAGACCAGTTTCCCAGCATCTCAAAAAAAGTGTTGTGCGTGTCATCTCCGACGTCATCAATATCTGCTGTTCTTATACATTTTTGGGCGTCAGTCAATCGACTTCCTTCCGGATGCTTCTGGCCCAATAGATATGGCACTAACGGATGCATTCCCGCGGTTGTAAACAAAACAGTCGGATCATTTTCCGGAATCAAAGAAGCACTGGGGATAACTCTATGCCCCTTGCTTTTGAAAAAATCTGAATACTTCTGACGTAGTTCCGCTGACTTCATTAGATTATTATACTATAAAAATAAATTTGTTCAAATGTTATATTTTTTGCAAGTGAAAAGGCCGCAGAGATATCTCTTTGGCCTATCGTGATGCCCCGTCTTCCGACGAGTCTTGGGCTAGCATCAAGCCCCAAAAGCCCTCTTCATGTCCTCCACGCGCTCCTGCGCATCGACTTCGAGTTTACGTCGCCACACATCATTCATAACCTCCCTGCGACGCAAAATCACGAAGCGAATACCGGCTATAATTATTGCCGTCAGAATGAGCATTATGACTGGCAACACAATCTCAGTGAACATGGCATTTCTCCTTTCACAGAGTTATTCGGCTTGCCTTGCCGTTCCTTTTGTGGCTTAGTCCTGCTTGTCGGTGCTGAATTCGCTTTTCTTCTCCTGATAGAGCAGCTTCAGCTCTTTAGCCGATTGCCAGCACCATACAACGAGGATAGTAAACCAAATACCAACATATCCCCATTGATGACGGTTCAACACGATGCCTAACCCGGCGCTATTGACGATCACGCCGAAACAGCACGCTGCCAGCACTATCCTGGCCTTCAATGCCCTTATCTTCTCCAGTAACGTCATTGTTTCCTCCCAGAAACATTTTTCTACTCTTGACTGCCACCATAGCAGTCATAGCCAGAAAATACAATTTTCTTATATTCTTTGGCTATGACTGCTGATTTACGATGTAAATGTACTATCTTAATATATTTATTATACCATATATTAGACTGGTCTGTCAATAGTGATAGAACCAAAAACCGCCGGAAGGCGGTCTTTAATATTCAATAGATTATTCTGCAGACTTTACTATTTTTGCAAATTCTTCGGCGTTTAGGGAGGCACCACCGACCAATAGACCATTCGCACCCGCCTCTTTTATATATGCCCCGGAATTTTCACTTTTTACACTTCCGCCATAGAGTATTTTCGTCTCCGGTTTAACAAATTTCCTTATATAATCGATAGATGTCTTTGTCTCCTCAACCGAACAGTTATTACCCGTTCCAATGGCCCAAACTGGCTCATAGGCAATGGTTAATTTTGTAGTTAATAGTGGATAGTTTGTAGTATCTTTTAGACCTAGTTTTATTTGATTTTCTAAGACTTTATTTTTTTCTCCGTTATTGTGCTGTTCTTGAGTTTCGCCTATGCAAAAAATAACTTTTAACCCGCTCTCCAACGCCTTTTTTATTTTTTTGTTTACGGTTTCATCGGTTTCTCCAAAATACTTCCTTCTTTCCGAATGTCCGATTATTACATATTCAGCACCCAAGTCTTTTACCATCGCGCCGGATATTTCTCCGGTAAAGGCGCCCTTCTCTTCAAAATAAATATTTTGCGCGCCCATAGAAACCACTCCCTCGCCGAATACAGAGGCATATAAATAAACGGATGGAGGGCATATAACAACTTCCGCCTTAAGGCCCCTTACTCCATCTCTTATCGCGTCAAAAATCTCTTTAGCTTCTTTTTGCGAAGATGGATTCATCTTCCAGTTTGCAACAATTAAATTTTTCATCAAAAGGATAAAATTACTTTATTATATTATTCTATTTTGCCTTTTCTAAAATAAAAATGCAAACAAAAAGCAGGAACAAATCCTGCTTAGTTTAAATTTCAGTTAAAATTCTCGGCCCTTTAGTTGTGATAGCAATCGTATGCTCAAAATGGGCTGCCAACGATCCGTCCCTGGTAGCATATCCATATCCGTCCTTTGACGGCTTTATATTATAATCTCCTTCCGTAACCATAGGCTCTATGCAAATTACCATGCCCTCAATTAATTTCTCTCCCGCTCCCCGTTTGCCGAAGTTTGGAACTTTCGGATCTTCGTGAACTGTCTTTCCGATTCCATGACCGCACAAATCCCGTACAACTCCAAACCCCTGATCTTCAACGAATCTTTGAATAGTGTTTCCGATATCTCCGATTGTATTCCCAACTTTTGCTTTTTTAATTCCCAGTCTTAAAGATTTTTTTGTAACGTTTATTAGCCTTTTCGCCTCGAATGAAAGACTGCCTACTGCAACTGTTATGGCTGAATCTGTATTATATCCCTTGTATAAAACCCCAAGATCTAATTTTAGCATATCCCCATCTTTTAAAGCATAATCCGAAGGGAACCCGTGTACAATATTTTCGTTTATCGATGCGCAAAGAGCAAAAGGAAATCCTTCGTACCCCTTAAAAGCCGGCCTGCCTCCGGAGGACAAAATAAGAGCCTCTGCGGCTCTATTTAGTTCCAAGGTGGTAACTCCCGGTTTAGCCATTTTGGACAATTCCTTCAAAGTATTAGCTAAAATCTTTCCACCTTCGGCGATTATATTTATTTCTTCTTGTGTTTTTAAACTAATCATTTTATAACCTCAACGATGTTCTTATGAACATCAGCGATAGTTTGTTCTCCGTTTACTTTGTTTAAATTTAATCCTTGTTCTTTGATAACTTCAATAACGGGAAAAGTCTGTTCTTTAAACACTTCCAAGCGTTTTTTTATTGTTTCAACGTCGTCCAATCCTTTTCTCTTAACTAAGTTTGAACCATCTAACGGGCATTTGGTTAAATTCTCCGTTTCCGGGCTGAATAAAATAGAGTGGCGCATCAGCTCACAAATCTTTCTGTGGGAGTTTCTGAAAATTGTAGTCTCCGGAGAAACTTCAAGCAATATAAACCTGATGTTCTCAACTCCATAAAGATCTTTTAACAGAGGAATCTCTTTTTGCGCTTCGTAAATAGTCCTTGGTGAACCTGAAAATATGATAGACTCGTCTTCTTTGGCTAAATCTTTTATTTTCTCTATGAATAAAGAAACAACAAATGGGGGGCTATTTAATAAGCCTGTTTCCCACCTTTTTATTTCATCGCCCACTTTATAGGTTTGTCCGTCGATTTCAAAAACTTTTTCCGGCTTTTCATTTTTAAAACAGGCCTCTAATATTTTGCTTGATTCAAAATGGTAATAACCGGTTTTGTCAGATAAAAGATCTGCTTGTGTCCCCTTCCCTGCGCCCGGCTGACCGAATAAAATTATAACTTGTTTTTGCATTAAAATGTTTCGTATTCGCGCATTTGAAGTTGCGCATTAATTTGTCTTACTGTATCTAGAACAACAGATACTACGATTAGAAGCGAGGTGCCTCCAACCAAGAATGTAAATCCCGTGACTCCTGTTATGCCCGCTACAATCGAAGGCAAAATAGCAATTAAGCCCAAAAATACCGCACCGGTGAACAAAACTCTGTTTAATATATGCTTTAAGAAGTCAGACGTTGATTTTCCCGGCCTTACTCCCGGCATAAATCCACCCATCCTTTGTAAGTTTTCAGCAATGGTTTTTGGATCGAAAGTTACTGCGGTGTAAAAATATGTGAAAAGAATAACTAACAGGAAATATAAAATTCCGTGCACCCATACATTATTGAAGAAAAATCCGACGTTTGTGGCTACAACTCCGACCATTCCCGCGTATGTTCCAAAATAACTGGCAATCATTCCCGGAAATAAAAGTATAGATAACGCAAAGATAATGGGCATAACTCCTGCCGGGTTAACGCTTAACGGCAAATATGTAGAAGTTCCGCCGTACATTTTCATACCTCTTACTCTTTTTGCGTAAGAGACCGGAATATTCCTGCGAGCTTCCGTTATCAGAACGACTCCTGCGATTATAACAACCGAAAGAACAACGAACGCCAAATATGAAGGTATTTTCGATGCATCAAATGCAACGAATGTCTGGAAAATGTTAATTGGAATTCTTGCCACGATGCCGGCGAAAATCAATAAAGATATTCCATTGCCCATTCCTTGTTCAGAAATTATTTCTCCAATCCACATTAAAAGCATGGCGCCGGCGGTAATTGTTAAAACGGCCGATATCATAACCGGTATAGAAAGCCCCGAGATAATTCCCTGTCTGGCGAAAACTATAAGCATGCCATATCCCTCGAATGCAGCCAAAGGGATTGTGAGCAATCTGGAATATTGGTTAAACTTCTGCCTGCCTGATTCCCCTTCTTCCTTATAAAGCCTTTCCAAGCCCGGGAAAATCATTGTCAAAAGCTGCAAAATAATTGTAGCTGTAATATAGGGCCCAAGTCCCAGCAAAACAATTGAAAAATTGCTTAAAGCTCCTCCTGTAAACAAATTTAAAAGACCAAAAACCTGATTTTGGTCGAAGAATTTTCTTAAATTTTCAGCGCCGATTCCCGGAATTGGCACGTTAGCCGCAAATCTGAAGACAACGAAAAGAAAAATTACAAATAGAAATTTGTTTCTTAGTTCTTTATTTTTGAAAAGAAAAAGTATTTTTTCGTACCACATAATTTATGGTTCAATGTTTAATTATTATGGCTCAGTTTGCTAAACCCTAATTTGAAATACTATGCCTTGATCAATCCTCCCGCCTTTTCAATGGCTTCCTTTGCCGTTTTAGATGTTTTGCAATTTTCTACGACAAGTTTTTTCGTGAGCTTGCCTGTGCCTAAAATTTTAACTTTTGGAGTTCTGCCTTTTACCTTATTAACTAATCCTTTCATAACCAAATTCTCGGGATTTATAGTTTCTCCGTCTTTTGAGTTTTTTTCTAAAATATCAAGGTTAACTACGGCAAAAGAATTTTCTATAGTAAAGGCTCTGTATCCTTTTAATTTAGGATATCTCTTGATCAGTTCTCTGATGATTGGCACCATCTTTCTGCCGGCTCTGGATTTTTGTCCCTTATTTCCTTTTCCGGAATAAGTTCCTTTCTTTCCGCCTCTGCCGACTCTCTTTTTACCCTTATTTTTATGTTTTGGCTGTAATTCGTGAAGTTGCATAGTATTAAGCTTTTTTTGGAGCCTTTAATTTTTTCAACGCTTCCATTGTTGCTCTCGCGTTGTTTAATTTGTTCTTCGAACCTGAAAGAATTTTTGAAGAAATATTTTTAATTCCGGCTAAGTCACAAATAGTCCTAACGGCTCCTCCTGCCACCAATCCCCTTCCTTTCTTTTGTGGTTTCAGTAAAATTACCGCTGGTCCGTATTTTGCCTCAACTTCATGCGGAATAGTTCCGTCTACGATAACAACGCTTAACAAATCCTTCTTAGCGCGTCTGGTGGCCTTTTCAATTGCCTGAGAGACGTCCTTTCCTTTATCAATTCCAATTCCAACCTTGCCTTTCTTGTCACCGGCAACAACAACGGCCCTGAAGCTCATTCTTTTGCCTCCGCCTGTAACTCTGGTAACTCTGGCTAGATCTAAAAGTTTTGTTTGAAAATCATCCTTTGGTCTGTCTTTTCCAAATCCTCCTCCTCTGCTAAAACCGGGCCTTCTGGCGCCTCCTTGTTGCCCAAATCCACCACGGCCTCTCTGACCTTGTCCTGGCGCATCGCTTCTTGCAGGCTGTTCACCTGTTGGAATCGGCACAAACCCGTCACTTGTTTTTGCTTTTGGAATTTCTTTTTTTATTTCTTCTGCCATATACGTTAATTTGAAATTTATGATTTGAAATTAGAATTTTAATCCCCCTTCTCTTGCTCCTTCAGCTACCGCTTTTATTCTGCCATGGAAGACAAACCCTCCTCTGTCGAAAATAACTTTTTCTATTTTTCCCTCAATCGCTTTTTTAGCTATCAGCATTCCGACTGCTTTTGCGGCTTCTGTCTTTTTTTCTCCCTTCGCGGACTTCAAATCCTTATCTGAGGCGCTCATCATAATCTTTGCTTTCTCATCGTCAACTAATTGAGCATAAATATGCTGGTTTGATCTGAAAACAAACAACCTTGGTCTGTCTTTGGTACCATGCATACTTATTCTTATTTTTTTGTGCCTCCTTATTCTTTTTTCTTGTTTTACTGACATAATAATTTATGAGCGAAACGAATAATATTGTTATCCAAAACTTATTTTGAAGACGATACGACTTTCTTGCCTTCTTTTCTTCTGATCTTTTCTCCCTGATATTTAATTCCTTTGCCTTTATATGGTTCTGCTTTCTTCTGTTTTCTTATTAATGCTGCAATATGTCCGACTCTTTCCTTATCCGGGCCGGAAACTGTAATTATGTTCTTCTCAACCAGAAAGCTGATACCGGGTATTTTTTCTATTTTTATAGGATTTGTGAACCCAAGGTTCAAAACCAAATTATTTCCGTCAACGTTTGCCTTGAATCCGACTCCTTCTATTTCCAATTTCTTTTCAAAACCCTTGCTTACTCCTGTAACCATGTTTGCTATTAAGGCTCTGTACAATCCCCACAATCCGCGTCCCTTCTTTGAAAGTTCTTTTTTTGGTGCAACTGAAATCTTGCCATCTTCAGATTCAACTTTAATTTCGGGATGTATAAATTGCTTCAATTCCCCTTTTGGACCGGAAACTTTTATTTCCTTATCCGCAATCTCTACTTTTACACCCTGGGGTATTTCGATTATTTTTTTACCTATGCGTGACATATTTTTATAGTTTAATTACCAGACTTGGCAGATTACTTCTCCACCCAGTTTTTGTTTTCTTGCTTCGTTATTTGTCATTAATCCTTTAGATGTTGAAACGATGGACATTCCATATCCTCCGCGAACCTTTCTCAGCTCGGCAAATCCTTCGTAAATCCTTTGTCCCGGTTTTGATACTCTTTTAAATCCTGCCATTGCCGGAACTTCGTTTTCATACTTTAAGGCTATTTTCAATCCCTTAATCTTATCTTTTGCGGCTTTCTTGACCTCTCCGACAAAACCCTCTTTAGATAAAATAGAAGCTATCTCGTTTTTTATTTTTGACAAAGGAATCAAAATCTCTGTTTTGCCAACAGCTTGAGCATTCTTTATTTGATTCAACATGTCTGTAATTGGGTCTGTCATATTTTTTTGATCTGTGTATTTTTATAATTTACCAACTTGATTTTTTAATTCCTGGAATTTCTCCTTTATTTGCTAATTCCCTGAAACAAATTCTGCAAAGTCCGAATACTCTCATAAAACCGTGTCTTCTTCCGCATTTAAAACAGCGTCTGATTTTCCTGCTGGGAAATTTCGGTTTCATCCTTGCTTTTGCTTCTTGTGATGTTTTTGCCATAATTATGATTACGCAATAATTGCTACTTTGTTTCCTTTATTGGAAAACCTAATAATTTATATAATTCTAATCCTTCTTCTTTGCTTTTAGCATTAGTTACAATCGTTATTTCCAATCCGAAAATAGTTTTTTCTTTTTCCGTGAAGATCTCCGGGAAAAATATATGTTCTTTAAATCCCAGTGAAAGGTTTCCGTTCTTATCAATTGACTTCGGGTCAATACCTTTAAAGTCTCTGGACCTTGGCAAAGAAAGGTAAACTAATCTTTCTATCAAATCCCACATTTTGCTCTTTCTTAAGGTAACAACCGCTGCTATCTCCAATCCTTCTCTCAATTTGAATCCTGCAATTGATTTCTTGGATTTTACAAGATTTGTTTTTTGTCCGGCGATTAAGGATAAATCTTGGGTAATGAGATTTTGTATTTTTTCTCTCTCTGAAGCAGATTTTCCTACTACTGCTTTTCCGAAAGAGCTGTTTAAAACAACCTTCCTTATTGAAGGAACAGCCATTCTATTTTTATATCCCATCTTCTTCATCATTTCCGGGACTACCTCTTTGTTGTATTTTTCTTTTAAGCTTTGCATATTAAATTTCCTGTTTACACTTTTTACAAATTCTTTTTTTGACGTCCTTTTCTATTGTATAACCTACCCGCGTAGCCTTTCCGCACTTAGGACAAACTATTTTAACGTTAGAAACATCCAAGGCTGCGGCTATTTCAACCACCTGTCCTTTTTCTCCGTCTCTTTTCGGCCTAACGTGCTTCTTCTTGAGGTTTATACCTTCAACCAAAATCTTCTGCCCTTTTGGCATAGCTTTGGTAATCTTCCCTGTCCTACCCTTGTCCTTTCCGGCTATTATTAAAACTAAGTCTCCTTTTTTAACTTTCATATTAGTAGTTATTTAAAATAATTCTGACGCCATCATTGCTATTTTGTCAAAACCTTTGTCTTTCAGCTCCTTAGCTGTCGGGCCTAATACCCTGCTTCCTTTAGGCTCTTTTCCATCGCCCAAAATTACAGCAGCATTATCATCAAATCTTATATAAGATCCGTCGGCTCTTTTGAATTCCTTTCTCTGCCTTACAATAACGGCTTTTACTTTATCGTGTTTCTTTACGATCTTTCTTGGCTCTGCTTTTTTAACAGCAGCAACGACAATGTCTCCCAGCTGAGCATATCTTTTTCTTGTTCCTCCGGGGACATTAATAACCTGGATGAGCTTAGCCCCCGAGTTATCTGCTACTTTTAACATTGATCTTGGCTGTATCATGGCGAATTTTTAATTTTTAATTTGAAATTTCAATATAATTGATTTCAAACTTTAAATTTCAAACTTTAAATTTTCTTTATTACTATCCAATTTTTATCCTTCGACATTGGTTTTGTTTCTTCTATCTCAACCTTATCTCCCACGTGATATTCCTGATTCTGATCGTGAGCTTTGTATTTTTTGTGGACTTTATATCTTCTTTTGTATTTTGGGTGCTCTTTCATTCTCTCCACTTCAACAACAACAGTTTTCTGCATTTTGTCGGAGACCACAATTCCTTGTAATGTTTTTTTAGGCATTTTAGCTTGCATCCTCCCTAGATAAGAGGTTGCGTTTCTTTAATAATGGTTAATATTCTGGCTATTTCTTTTTTTGAATTAGTAATTTCCTTAACATTCTTTAATTTTCCGGATGCAAATTTGAATCTAAGATCGCTCAGTTTTTTTGTCAGCTCTTGAACTGTCTTTGCCAGTTCTTTTTTATCTTTTTTTCTTAATTCAGCTGTTTTCATAATCTTTTTAAAATATTTTGATGAAATCTGTTAGATATTATCTTTCTTAACAAATTTTGTCTTAATCGGTAATTTTCTTCCTGCTCCCTCCAAGGCTTCTTTAGAAATATCTTCCTTCAAGCCATCTAGTTCGAAAATCATCCTTCCCGGTCTTATTGCATAAACATAGTGATCAACTCCTCCTTTTCCGCCTCCCATTCCGACCTCAGCTCCCTTAAAGGTGACCGGTTTGTCCGGGAATACTCTTATCCAAAGCTTTCCTCCTTTTTTTAAATATCTTATTATATAACGTCTTGCCGCTTCCAATTGTCTGGCTGTAATCCATTTTGTATCTAGGGACTTCAATCCAAAACTGCCGAAATTAACTTCAGTTGCCCTGTTTTCGACTCCCTTAGAGACACCCTTGTGCCACTTTCTGTGCTTAACTTTTTTTGGCATTAATATTCCCATAATATGTCGCGGTAATTTATATAATTTTTATTCGAATTTATCTCCTTTGTATATCCAAACCTTTATTCCTATTTTCCCGTATGTGCATTGAGCTTCATCTTGTGCGTAATCTATGTCGGCTCTGATAGTATTTCTTGGCAATCTTCCTTGTCCTAACCATTCTCTTCTGGCGATTTCAATTCCGTTCAAGCGTCCTGCAACTTCCATCCTGATACCCTTAACCTCTCTATTTGTCATGACCCTTTCAATCGATTTCTTCAAAACTTGCCTGAAAGGCATACGTTTTTCAATTTGCTGGGCGGCCATCTGAGCTACCAATGCTGAAGAAATCCAAGGATTTTTTATTTCTCTGATTTCTATCTTTATTTCTCTCTTTCCTTTGTCTGCTATATGTTTTTTTATTTTTTCTTCAATCGTTTTTTTCAAAACATCAACCCCTTCCCCTCCTCTGCCTATAATCAAGCCCGGCCTTGCTGTATCAATAATTACGCTAATCTTGTTGGCTGAATGTTCTATTTGTATATTAGCAACCGAGGCTTCTATCAACTTTTTCCTTAAAAAGTCTTTGATCAAAAAGTCCTCCTCAAGATATTGAGGCATCTTTCTGCCGTAAAAACCGCGGACATTCCAGTCCTCTGTTCCCTTTATTCTAAATGATTTCGGATGAACTTTGTGAGCCATGATTATGAATTATATTTTCTTTTTTGTTGCTTTACTTTTTGTTTTGACCTCTTTTTTTACAATTGTAGCTGTCTCTTTCTCCGCGCCTTTCTTCATTTTTTCAGCCTTTTTCCCTTTTTTATCCGTCGGATTTGAATCTTTCAGGATTAATGCGATATGTGTAGATCTTTTTATTATAGGATAAGCTCTTCCTCTTGACATAGGATGCCATCTTTTCAATTTTGGTCCTTCATCGGCTGTAATTTTGAAAATTACTAAATTTGCTTCGTCCAAATGAAAATCGTTTTTTGCTGAAGCAACGGCTGAATTTAGAAGCTTCAAAACTGATCTCGCAGATTTATTCACTGTAAATAAAAGTATAGATTGTGCTTCCAACACTTTCTTTCCCCTTACCAAATCAAGCACTTGCCTGACTTTTCTTGGAGCTGTCCTTAAATTACTTAATTTTGCTTTTATTTCCATGTTTTTTTATTTCTATTTTTTAGCCGCTGGCTTTGCTGCCGGTGCCGCGATCTTGGCTGCTTCCTTCTGCTCAGCTCCCGCCTCTATGTCTCTTTGCATTCTGCCTCCGTGTCTTACGAATTTTGTCGTTGGCGAAAATTCTCCGAGCTTATGGCCAACCATGTCTTCTGAAACAAGAACTGCAACGAATTCCTTTCCGTTATGCACGCCAAATGTATGGCCTAACATTTCAGGAGATATAGTAGAGTGTCTTGCCCAGGTTTTAATAATCTTCTTCTCGTCTTTTCTTAAAGCTAAAACCTTTTCAAGCAAACCTGCGTCGATATACGGACCTTTTTTTAAACTTCTTGACATGATTTTGAATTATTATTTCTTTCTTCTGCTTATTATTAATTTAGTTGACCATTTTTTTCTGTTTCTTGTCTTCACACCTAATGCGTGTTTTCCCCATGGTGTCTTAGGATATTTTAATCCGATTGGCTGCCTGCCTTCACCTCCTCCGTGTGGGTGATCAACCGGGTTCATAGCGGAACCTCTGACGTGAGGCCTTCTGCCTTTCATTCTTGATTTTCCGGCTTTTCCCACTCTGTAAAATCTGTTTTCCGGGTTAGAGACCATGCCGATTGTAGCAAAACATTCAGCCTTGAATCTCCTTATTTCGCTGGATGGCATTTTCAAGTTTATAAAATCTCCGTCGTGAGCCAAAACTTGAGCCGAAGATCCTGCTGATCTTACGGTTGTTCCTCCTGCTCCTGGATCCAATTCAACGTTATAAACTGCAGTTCCTACCGGGATATTCCTTAATTTTGTTCTATTGCCGGGTGTTAATGGAGCTGTCTCCGAAAAAATAATTTCCTGGCCAACTTTTAAATCTTGCGGGGCTATTATATATTGTTTTTCTGTATTTCCTTCCGCTCCTGCGTATTGTATCAGAGCGATAAAAGCGGTTCTGTTCGGATCATATTCCAAGGCAACCACTTTTGCAGGAACATCCATTCTTGTCTGAGAGAATTCAATAACTCTGTACATTTTCTTGACTCCTCCTCCTTTATGCCTTGTTGTTATCCTTCCGGTAGAACTGGACCTTCCAACATTTCTTTTAACGTATTTCAAAAGACTTTTCTCCGGGCCCTTCTTTGTGAGCTGCGAAAAATCTATTCCGGTCATTCCCCTTCTTGCGGGCGTTGTTGGTTTATATATTTTCATAGTTAATAAGGTAATTTATATAATTACAATATTTCAATTTTTTGGCCTTCTTTGATTCTGACGATTGCCTTTTTGAAAGCTTTTCTGAATCCCTGTGTTTTACCCAATCTCCTCTTTTTTGATGGAATGCTTATTATGTTAACTGACAGGACATTCACTCCGTAGATTCCTTCTACTGCGTTCTTTATTTCGTTTTTATTATAATTTGGCGAAACCTCAAATGTGTATTGGTCTTTTTCTGCCAAATAACTGGCTTTTTCTGATATATGCGGTTGTTTTATGGCCTCATAGGAGAACTTTGTATTCCTCAGCTTTAGTTCCGGAACTTTTGCCATTACTTCTGTCTTTTCAGTCTTTTTCTCAGAAACCTTTGCAGCTGAAACCTTGGCCGGCTTTTTAGCCGTTCTCTTGGACTCCTCCGCGTCTTTTTTATTTTTTAGAAAATCTAATAAAGCCATTTTAAACTTGTTATTTATATATTCTATTCTGCATCCTTAGCTCCGTCCTTCAAAAAAGTATCCTTAATTGTTTTAATGCTTTCCTTAGTCAACAAAAGATATTTGTGGCTCAGCAATTCTAAAACGTTTAAATTTCTTGCGTCTTCAATAAATGTCTTCTTTATGTTTCTTGCCGCAAAAAATACTTTCTTGTCGTAATTTGGCAATGCAATCAATGTTGCCTGGTTGTTGCATGGGAGTTTTTCCAAGGATTTTACCATTTCCTTTGTTTTCCCTTTTTCTAATTCTATCTTATCCAGAATCACTAAATGTTTATTTCTTGCCTTTTCGGACAAAATCATAAACAAAGCTTTTCTTCTCATCTTTTTAGGAATATCTTTTTCAAAAATTCTGTCGTTTCTTGGACCATGAGTGACTCCTCCACCTTTCCATAACGGAGAACGGATTGATCCGTGCCTTGCTCTTCCGGTTCCTTTCTGCCTCCATGGTTTCTTTCCGCCACCTCTTACTTCTCCTCTGTTTTTGGTGTGGGCTGAAATTTGCCTTTTGTTAGCTGATAAAGAAACTGAAATTTGGTGCACCAAATCAGCGTTAAGTTTAACTTCAAATATATCTTTTGGTAAAGTGACTGATCCTGTTACCTCTCCTTGCTGATTGTATAAATCTAATTTCATAATTATTATAATTGAGAGTAATTTCTATCTTATCCTTTTATTTCCAGCAACGTGCTCTCTGTTCCTGGAACCGCTCCCTTAAGGACTAATAAATTATTTTCTTTATCAACTTTCATTATTCTCAAATTTTTGACGGTGACTTTTTCGAATCCCATTCTTCCGGGCATTCTTCTTCCTTTCATAACGTGTTGCGGGAATCTTGTACCAGTTGAACCGATAGTCCTATGTTCGTGTTTCACGCCGTGAGTTGCATTTCTTCCATGGAAACCATGTCTTTTAACACCTCCCTGAAAACCTTTTCCTTTTGACTTTCCGGAAACTTTGACGATTTGGCCTTCCTCAAAAATGGAAGCATTTATCTCATCTCCGACGTTTAGTGCGTTATCGCCTTCAGTCATGCACTCTTTTATAAACTTATATTCCTTTCCTTTCATTGACTTGCCGATTTTGCTTTTCTTTTCTATTTTGGTTAAACCGACCTGTACGGCTTCGTATCCGTCTTTCTCTTTATTCTTTTTTTGCAGAACATAACAAGGTCCGACCAAAATTAAAGTGACTGGTGTCAATTTACCATTTTTGTCAAACATCTGGGACATTCCTAATTTGTGGCCTAAAATATATTTCATGGTTTCGTGCGTAAGTGATTTCTATAATTGACTGAAGTATTTCTATAAGAAAAGCTGGGCGAGTTGCCCAGCGCATAGCAATGTTGTTATCTTGAGATATTACTACCTCAAAAAAGTTAACTATCGCGCTTTTCTTAAACTTTATGTCTAATAAACTATGTTACTAAATTTTGATTGTGATGTCAACACCTGAAGGCAAATTTAAATCTCTCAACGATTCTATAATTTCCTGGTTAGGATTTAGAATGTCGATAATTCTTTTATGCACTCTCATTTCAAACTGTTCTCTTGCGTTCTTGTGAACGAAAGATGATCTGTTTACAGTGTACTTCAGAATTTCTGTTGGCAATGGTACCGGTCCCAAAACCTCAGCGCCGAATCTGTTCGCTATATCAATTATTTGTCGCGCTGAATTATCAATGATTTTGTGATCATATGCCTTAAGCTTAATGCGAAGTTTTAGCTTCACATCCTGGGCTTCAGGCGCGCCTTTGCCATCTTCTTTCTTTACTGCCTTTTTCTTGGCAATAGTTTCCACGACTTCGTCGCTGATAGCAGGATTTTTATTCGAAATGATTTTTTTAGTAGCAGGCATTGATCTTATTTGATTATCTTTGTTACAACTCCCGATCCGACTGTTTTTCCTCCTTCTCTGATTGCAAATCTTCCTTTTTCTTCCAAAGCGATTGGGGCAATCAATTTCACTGTGAATGTAGCTGTATCTCCAGGCATGACCATTTCAGTTCCGGCTGGCAATGTTACATCTCCTGTTATGTCAGATGTTCCGATGTAAAGTTGCGGTTTGTATCCGGAGAAAAATGGAGTGTGTCTTCCGCCTTCATCTTTTGACAAGACGTAAACTTCTGCTTGGAATTCTGTATGAGGAGTAATCGATCCCGGCTTGGCGATAACTTGTCCTCTTTCAATATCTTCTTTCTTCAAACCTCTCAACAAAATTCCGACGTTGTCTCCGGCTCTTCCTTCATCCAAGCTCTTCTGGAACATTTCTACTGAAACAACAACTGTTTTTTGTGTTGGTCTGATGCCGACTATTTCAACCTCTTCGTTTGGGTGGATGACACCTCTTGAGATTCTTCCTGTTGCAACTGTTCCTCTTCCTTCAATCGAGAATACGTCCTCGATAGCCATTGAGAATGGTTTATCTAATTCTCTTGCAGGCTCAGGAATATAATTGTCGCAAGCATCCAATAATTCAATAATTGGTTTGACTGCTGCATCGTCTGCTGATGTTGCTTCCAATGCTTTTGTAGCAGAACCTCTGATAACCGGCGTTTCGTCTCCCGGGAATCCGTTTTTCTTTAATAATTCCCTGATTTCTGATTCAACCAAGTCTAATATTTCTGGATCATCAACCATGTCGCATTTGTTCATAAATACGACTAATGATGGCAAACCTACTTGTCTGGCTAACAAAATGTGTTCTTTGGTTTGAGGCATTGGTCCGTCTGGAGCAGATACCACCAAAATTCCGCCGTCCATCTGAGCTGCACCTGTAATCATGTTCTTGATGTAGTCAGCGTGTCCCGGGCAGTCAATCAAAGCATAGTGCCTTTTTGGTGTTTCACATTCCAAGTGTGTGATGGAGATCGTTACGCCTCTGGCCTTTTCTTCAGGAGATGCATCGATTTGATCAACGTTTTTATCTGAAGACTTAAAACCGCGCAATTTTGAAACTTTCATAATTGCGGCAGATAATGTGGTCTTTCCATGATCAACGTGACCGATGGTACCAATGTTTACGTGAGGTTTGGACCTCTCAAATTTTTCTGTTGCCATTTTATATTTTTTCCGCCACGCCGTTTACCAGACGCCGACGGATTTAATTTATTTTTTTATACTAATATTATTGTATTCTATTATTTAGCAATAGTCAATATCTACTTTCTCTTGCCGTCTATAATTTCCTGAGCGATATTGCTCGGCACCGCTTCGTAGCTGTTAAATTCCATTGTGAATGATGCTCTTCCTTCCGTTAAAGAACGGATTGATGTAGCATATCCGAATGTTTCTGACAGTGGGACCAACGCATCAATAACTTTCATTCCGGCCCTTTCTGATGTTTCTTTAATTTGTCCGCGTCTTGAACTTATGTCGGAAATAACTTGTCCGAAGAAGTCTTCCGGAGTTACAACCTCCACTTTCATGATAGGTTCCAGGATAACAGGCCTTGCTGCCTTTGCTGCTTTCTGGAAAGCCATTGATCCGGCAATTTTGAAAGCGAATTCAGATGAGTCAACTTCGTGGAAAGATCCGTCGTACAAAGTAACTTCTATATCAACCAACGGATATCCGGCGACAACTCCTTTGTCCATTGCTTCGGTAACTCCTTTTTCAACCGGCTTAATAAATTCCTTAGGAATCGATCCTCCCTTAATCTCATCAACGAATTCAAATCCTGCTCCTCTGTCTCTTGGTTTCACCCTCAACAATACGTGACCATATTGTCCTTTTCCTCCGGACTGTCTGGCATACTTCTCTTCTCCGTTAGCTTCACCCATAATTGTTTCTTTATAGGCAACCTGAGGTTTTCCATAGTTAGCTTCCACATGGAATTCTCTTCTCAATCTGTCGGCAATAATGTCCAAATGTAATTCTCCCATACCCGAAATAATTGTTTCTCCGGTTTCCTGATCCTCTTTAATCCTAAATGTTGGATCTTCTTCAGTAAGCTTCCTGATAGACATAATAAGCTTCTCCTGATCCTGTTTTGTCTTAGGCTCCACGCGAATTCCGATAACCGGCTCTGGGAATACAATTTTTTCAAGAATAACCGGGGCTTCCTTCGCACACAATGTGTGACCTGTGGATGTGCCTTTCAATCCTACGGTTGCTCCGATTTCTCCGGCATAAATAACGTCTAATTCCTGTCTTTCATCGGCATGCATTCTTAAAATTCTGGAAATTCTCTCCTGCTCTCCCGTATTCGCATTTAAAACATATGATCCTTTATTCAAGACTCCGGAATATACCCTAAAATATGTTAATGTTCCGACGAACGGGTCTGTTGCAATTTTGAAAACCAATGCCGCAAACGGCTCGCTGTCCGATGCTTTTTTTTCTATAATGGCTCCTGTCTTTGGATCAATTCCTTTCTGAGGTGCTATATCTAATGGCGAAGGCAAATATTCGACAACAGCGTCTAAAATAGTTTGAGCTCCCTTGTTTTTTAAGGCGCTTCCGCAGAAAACAGGAACTAACTTATAGTTCAAAACTGATTTTCTCAAAATATCCTTAATTTCAGCAACTGTTATCTCTTTTCCTTCCAAAAATTTCTCTGTTAAGGTGTTGTCTTCTCCGGCTACTCTTTCGATCATTTTTTTATGCCAAACTTCGGCTTCAGCCTTCCATTCTTCCGGAATTTCTTTCTCAACGACTGTAATTCCCTTTTCTCCCTCGAAATAAAGGGCTTTCATTTTTATCAAATCGACTACGCCGGATAATTTTTCCTCCAATCCCATCGGGATAGCAACGGCTACCGCGTTAGGAGTTAACTTTGTTAAAATTGATTGAAAGCTCTTCTCGAAAGAAGCTCCCATTCTGTCTAGTTTATTTATAAAACAAACTCTAGGAACGTTGTATTTATCTGCCTGCCTCCATACTGTCTCTGATTGAGGTTCTACGCCTGCAACTCCGTCAAACACAACGACTGCTCCATCCAAAACCCTCAAAGATCTCTGTACTTCAGCTGTAAAGTCGATATGTCCCGGGGTATCAATCAGGTTGATCTGGAATCCCTTCCAATACATTGTTGTAGCGGCAGAGGTGATAGTAATTCCCCTTTCTCTCTCTTGCACCATCCAATCCATAACGGTATCTCCCTCGTGCACTTCACCTATTTTGTGCGAAGTTCCGGTATAAAAAAGCAAACGCTCGGAGAAAGTTGTCTTTCCCGCGTCAATGTGAGCGATAATGCCGATGTTTCTAAGTGTTTCTAATGGATGCTGTCTAGCCATAATTTTAAAAATAAAACACGAAACAACAGTTTCATGTTTTAAATCCTTAATATATATTATCTTGCAAAATGGGCAAAAGCCTTGTTTGCTTCAGCCATTCTGTGTGTATCTGCTTTCTTTTTAATTGCGTTTCCTTGATTATTTACGCAGTCAATCAATTCCATGGCCAATTTTTCCGCCATTGGTTTTCCTTTCTTTCCTCTTGCGGCGTCTAAAATCCATTTTGTGGCCAAGGCCAGTTTTCTCTCTCCCCTTACTTCCATAGGAACCTGATAGGTTGCTCCTCCGATTCTTTTTGGCTTTACTTCCAAAAGAGGTGAAGCGTTTTCAATGGCCATTTTAAAAATTTCTAAAGGCTCTTTTTTTGTCTTTTCCCTTATTATTTCGAAGGCGCCGTAAACAATCTTCTGAGCAATGGTTTTCTTGCCCTCTTTCATTACCTTGTTTATAAATTGGGCGACAACGACATCATTGTATGTTCCGTCTGGCGCTATTTTGTGTTTTTTATATGCTCTTCTCATTGGTCTTTCTTATATTATTATATTAAGCCTTTACTTTTTTAGTTCCGTACTTGCTTCTCTCCTGTTTTCTGTTTTCAACACCTGCTGTATCCAACACACCTCTTACGATATGATATCTTACTCCCGGTAAATCTTTAACTCTTCCGCCTCTTATCATAACAATCGAGTGTTCCTGCAAATTATGTCCTTCTCCGGGGATGTAGGCTGTAACTTCCATTCCGTTTGACAATTTTACTCTGGCTACTTTTCTTAAAGCTGAGTTTGGTTTTTTAGGTGTTTGCGTAAAAACCTTGATACATACACCTCTTTTAAATGGAGATGGATAAAATGATGGCTTGTTGTGCAAAACGTTAAAACCGCGTTGCAGTGCAACTGTTTTCTTTCTTGCTTTAATTGGCTTTCTGTTTTTTTTGATTAATTGATGTATTGTCGGCATTTCTTTTTTAAAATTAAAAGCGCTAAGCGCTTATGTAGTTAATAGTTTAGCAAAATATACTTAGAGTGTCAATACGTGTCCGGTAATTATCTGAAATAAAAAGCTTGTTATTGAAAACCACAACGATCCTCCGAAGAGAATTAGAAGCACTAATATCACAACTCCGTATTGTTTCAAAAAATCTTGGACATTCTGCATTGTTGCCGGCAAAAAAGTGAACAAAATCCAAGATCCGTCGAGAGGAGGAACCGGTATTATATTAAAAATCGCAAGCCAGATATTAATGGCAACAACGTATCCCAGCAAAATTTCTATCCCGGGATTGTTTGCGATTATTCCTGCAGGGATAAATCTCAACAGAAGTCCGAAAATTATTGCCAATAAAAAATTTGACGCGGGGCCGGCGATAGAAACTTTTAACTCGCCATATTTTTGGTCCTTAAAATTATAAGGATTTATCGGAACAGGTTTTGCCCAGCCGAATAAAAATGGACTGCCGGCAAGGAATAAAAGTAACGGCAGAATAATTGAACCGAATAAATCCAAGTGGCTTAAAGGGTTTAATGTAAGCCGTCCGGCATATTTTGCAGTAGGGTCGCCCAAAGAATAAGCAACATAGCCATGAGCCAGTTCGTGGATTATCACCGAAAAAAGCAAAACGATCAGAGAAAAAATTGTGATTACGGTTGTTGTAAACATATGCGTTCTATTATATTATCACGTCTTGCAAAAAAGAAAAGATAGTGGTAATATGTCTCTATACGTTTTTAAATACAAAAATAAGCAACTATTATGGCAGAAAAAATTTGCACAATTTGCGGAAAAAAGTCATCAATGAATGTAACTCTTGTGAAACTGAGAGGAAAATTCAACCCGACTTCCAGAGTAAGAAAATATCCTAACCTTCAATGGTCTAAATTGCCCTCCGGCAAAAGGATTTTGGCTTGCGCTAAATGCATAAAAAGAACGGCTAAGATATAATAACGGCCCCTCGCGGGCTGGAGTATGCCGGCAGTACGCGTCCATGGGGTGGATGTAGACTGGGTTCAATTCCCAGCAGCCCGAAAGTTACAAACGCGATTTAATAAAAAAGCGACGACCTAAAGTCTTCGCTTTTTTTGATGCCCTGATTAGATTTCTATAAAATCTAAGTGGGTGCTCTCATGCCTAGACCAAGGCCTAAGCGGATATTGAGCTCCCGTAAAAAAGTTTGTTTAGAATCAATTGTCAGGGCTACTTATATTTTAAACCCATAGAGTCCAAAGTCAATACCAATAAAATCGACGGCTGTGTATAACTTTAGCTCCCATGCAGATAAATTATAATTGCAAAAAATGGTTTTTACAACTAAACTGAATGAATACTTTACCATGGAAGAGGAAAACGGCGGAGAAATAGAAATCAGCATAATCCTGCCCTGCCAGAATGAAGAGCTGGCATTGCCTTTTTGCTTAAAAAAAATAAAGGAAACAGTTAAAAGCAACAATCTTTCAGCCGAAATAATAGTTTCCGACTCCTCTACCGACAAAAGTCCGGATATCGCGGAAGAATATGGTGCGGTATTGATAAAACACGACAAGGATGGCTACGGGACAGCGTATCAGGAAGCGTTCAAGATAGCCAAAGGAAGATACATTTTTATGGCGGACGCAGACGGAACTTATGATTTTACAAGAATACCGGATTTTATAAATGAGCTGGAGAAAGGAAACGAATTAGTCATCGGCAACAGGCTCTCCGGCAAAATAGAGGAAGGCGCCATGCCATGGCAGAACAGATATATAGGAACGCCGATTTTGTCATTTGTGCTAAAGATTTTTTTCGGAGCCAAGATTGAAGACTCTCAGTCCGGGATGAGAGCAATAAGGAAAGCCGATCTTGAAAAACTTGGAATACAAACAACCGGGATGGAATTTGCCTCTGAGATGATCGTTAAGGCAATAAGAAATGGTCTTAAGATAAAAGAGATCCCGGTAGACTATTACAAAAGAATAGGCCAATCGAAACTAAGGCCGTTCTCTGACGCGTGGAAACACATAAGATTTATGCTTCTTTATTCCCCGCTATTTCTGTTTTTTGTTCCGGGACTTATTTTTTTCCTGCTGGGAGCCATTTCAATGCTGTGGCTTTATTTATTTTCTCCGAAGATATTCGGGATAAAATTATTTTATCATCCGATGTTTTTTTCTTCGGCGCTTATCATCATCGGATACCAATTAATAATATTTTCAGCTTTCGCTAAAATATATTCTTTAACACACTTGAAGGAACACAACGAAAGACTGGAGAAAATGTTTAAATATATAACGATAGAAAGGGCCGGAATAACAGGAATAATTATATCCTTTGTCGGATTGCTGATTTATTTTTTAATTTTTGCAAAATGGGTTAATGCCGGATTTGGATCTTTAAACGAAGTTAAAAATTCAATCGTCGCCCTTACGCTTATAGTTGTCGGCGTACAAACGGTTTTTTCATCGTTTATGCTTAGTATTTTAGGAATTAAGGGGAATTAAATGAAAATAGCTATTACAACCGACGCCATATACCCGTATACAGTTGGGGGTTCGGAGATAAGAATTTTTGAAATAGGAAAGAGATTGGTCAGAAAAGGCCATGAGGTTCATATTTTTGGCAAAAAACTATGGCCCGACGGTGCCGATAAGGAGATAGAGGGCGTAAAAATACATGGCTTCGGCAGATATTCGGGCCTTTATAATAATTCCGGAAAAAGGAAGACTTTTGACCAGCTCAAATTATCCATAAGCATATTCGGGGCGCTGGCAAAAGAAAAATTTGATATTATTGATAACCAAAGTTTTGTCTACCCAAGCTGTTTTCTGACAAAAATAATCTCTGTTATAAAAAAAGAACCCCTGGTTTTCACGTGGCACCAGTATTTCGGCAAATATTTGATTAACTACTTCGGCCCGATAAAAGGATGCGCCGCAATGGCCCTAGAAAGGCTCTCGCTGGGGCTTACAGACAAGAACATAGCTGTTTCCACGCATGTTAAGTCGGAATTGGTAAGAAGGGGCCTAAATGAAAACAAAATTCGAGTCATTTATAACGGCGCAGATATTGAACTGGCCAAAAACATAGGTGAAAGAGAAAAGATTTACGACCTTATTTTTGTGGGAAGGTTAAACTACCAGAAAAATTTACCGCTCTTGGTCAAGATGACGGACATTCTAAAAAGCGACTTTCCTGAAATAAAAGTATGCATAATAGGAGACGGCGGAGAACAGGAAAAAATAAAAAAACTAGTGAAAGAGAGCGGACTGGAAAATAATTTTTCTTTTTTAGGAAGGATAGATGACCGAAAAACAATATTTACAGCTTTAAAATCTTCTAAAATTTTTATTCTGCCATCCCTTTTAGAGGGGTTCCCTCTTGTAATAGTAGAGGCAAATGCTTGCGGACTGCCGGTTGTGGCGACTAATACTGAATACAGCAACGTTAAGGAGTATATAAAAGACAGACAAAATGGCCTTATTACAAGTCCATTTGCAAAAGATATGGCAGAAGCGGCATATTCGCTCCTAAGAGATAAACCGCTATATGAAAAAATGTCCGCTAAATCGCAAGAAATGTCTGAATCTTTCGACTGGGACCGGTTGGCCGATCAAAAGGAAAAATATTATCTTGAGTCTATAAATAACTTCCTTAAAAGGTAGACAATCAAATATTATTATCAGGAAAATATCTTTTTGCTAAAAGATATAGCTTAGGAGATATTTTCTTCAAAATTTCTCCGCATTTTCCGATTATTTGATTAATCGTCAATTTTATTTTAAAAGCTACCATATTCGGCTTCAAAACATTAGAAAAACGGGCGGATAAGTTCTTCCAAAAAATACCATCCTCGTTTCTCAAAGAAAAAGATTTTCTTATTGCTTCGTGGAGCTCGTCCTTATCGCTTGCCCACTCAATCAGGCCCGATTCGCTTCTCTTTACGTCTTTATCCGGATCAAATCCATATTTTTTAAGAAGAGTGTGCCTGTAGAAATAAGCCCTGTCGCCGTAACTTCCGTGCCACAGATGCAGGACTGTTCCATTTGTATAATATACGCTTCCATTAACGGATTCAGAAAAGCTTTGAGCCCATTTTTTTTGGCTTGCTTTCATTTCTTCCGTAAAAAGGTTCGCGTCGTATAGCGTCCACGGATGCCCATAAAAAGCGAAAGCCATCATATAATCGGCGGATCCCAACAGAAGCAGATCATAAAATCCCTGTTTATCAAAAATATCCCTTCTGGCCGCCCAAACATATCCGGTATGACCGTGATGCATAAATTGAGAGAAAGCCTTTCGCCCGAAGTTAGCGATGCCAAATGCCACAGAATGAATTTTATTTCCCTCTTTTATGCCAAAATCCAAATTATTCGGGTCGTCTATTTTATAATCTTTGTTTTTCAGCCTGACAGAATATTTAAACGGCTGAACAACCTTATATTTTTCCAAAAGGTTACAAGTTTCCTTCACCCAATCATCATTTTTAAAAATAATGTCGCAATCTATCCAGCATACTTTGTCACAATCGGCGGGCAAATTCTTCAATCCTATATTGAGCATCGCCTCCTTCTGCCACATAATATTATTTTTGTTTCCCCTTATCCTGACGATAATCTCAGCGTCGCACTTTTTTAATTGGAAATCAGCGTCTCCGAATGCAAGTTCAACGGCCAAAAGATTTAATCCCTGTTTTTTTGAGGCTTTTCTGAATTTTTTATAATTTTTATATTTTGTTTTATACTTTTCGGGATTAAAAAATGTCGTTATTGCCCAAAAAGATCCCGGCAATTTTCGGGGAGACTGCGGTACTTCGCATACTGCCCAAAAGACTTTTTTTATTATTTCTTCAAACTGTAAATTTATTTTTCCTATGTCCCAATTATTCTCTATTTCCCTTCTTGCATTTACCGAAATGGAGCGCGCTAATTTTTGATCGCTTAAAATGTGTTTTAGCTTGCCGTAAATCTCATCTTCCTTTTTCTCTGCAACTAAAAATCCCGAGAAACCGTCCTTCACGAGCTCAGGAATACCTGCATGGAACGTAGCTATGACAGGAATACCGACTGCCATTGCCTCTTCGAGGGCAACTGGGATACCTTCGCAATCTCCATCCGCCGCAACCACGCTCGGAGCTACAAAAATATCCGCTTCCTTGAGGAAATTTGCAACTTCTTGCCTATTCTGCCATCCTTTTAGGAAAACTTTCTCCTGAAGTCCCAGCTTGCAGATAAGATCAACCAGTTCCTGTCTTAAATTTCCATCGCCTATTATGTCGTACCTCACGTCAAAGCCATCATCTGATATTTTTTTTACCGCTTTTATCGAGTACTCCAGTCCTTTTTTTTCAACTAGCCTTGCGATACTTAATATACTTATCTTTTTCCCGAGAGGCTTCCTCTCAGCAAACTTAAGCTCGTTTAAATTTATGCCAAGCCTTAAAATGCCGGTTTTTTCTTTATCACAACCTAACTGAATCAGCTTATCGACAAAAAATTGGCTTACCGCTAAAAAATAATCTCCATTTTCAAAAAGATTTTTGTAAAAATCGCTGCCGTTTTCTTTTATAAGCCGGGATAAGTCGTACCCATAAAAAATTGTAATTATCTTTCCGCCCAACAATCCCCTTTTCCTCAACTCAACCGCCCTGTTTCCGTTTGATCCGAAGTTAGCGATTATAATATCAAAATGATTGTATCCTGTCAGGGTTTTTAGACACCTCACTTTACCCAACAATCCATATTTTAAGATATTCTCATTAATCTTGTCTTCCGCACCTTTTTCATATGCAAAAATTTCCACCTCATGACCAAGGTCTATGAGTCCTATTATTTCATTAACTATGAAACTTTCTGAAATTTTCGGGAAACAGCTTACAATAAAAGCAATTTTCATTTTTTAGTAAAAATCATTGTCCGCCTAAATATTTCAAAATAACCTCTTCCGGTTTCCCTATTTTTATAATCCGCCCTTTTTCTAATAGAATCACTTTTTGGCAGTACCTTCCTATGATATCAAGGTCATGGCTCACCAGAATTACCGTGGCTCCCCTGCTGATCAGTTCTTCCATTTTTTTGATGGCTTTTTCTTCAAAATTCTTGTCGGCGCCGGATCCGAAAACTTCATCCAGTAAAAGTATGTCCGGATTGTGATGTTTTAAGCAATGTATTCCAATGGAAAAGTTCAATCTTGCAACCATTCCTGAAGAAAATTGATAAACCTTCATATTCAAGAAATCATTTAATCCCGCAAAACTTACGATTTCAGCAACTTTATTGCGAATATCCTTTTGGCTCAATCCCATTACAGAACCTATAAGAAGGATATTTTCCCTCATTGTCAGCTTTGGCTTTAAGGCAGGACCGAATCCCGACAAATAAATCATTTTACCGGTTGTCTCGACAGAACCGGAATCTTTTGTGTAAACACCCGCGACTATTCTCAGCAGAGTGCTCTTCCCCGATCCGTTTAAACCTATTACGCCTATAACTTCACCGGCGACAGCTTTAAAAGAGATATCCTTTAACACATTGATTTTATTCACTTTTGTACCCCTTACCAAAGAAACGAGCCTGAACAAAGCTCCTTCATTTTTTTTAAAATTAAGGTCGAAGCTCTTTGATATATTCTCCACTTTTATTCTTTCCACATCTCCTTTTATCATACAAGTTCGGCAAACTTTGACTTAAATTTATTGAAAATTATTATTCCTGCGACAAAGAAAAAAATCGTCATCACAACAATCCCCGCTATCAGACGAAGCGTCGGCATTTTGCCATAGATCGCAACTTCCCTCGCTGCTGTCAGAAAATAGTAAAGAGGATTGAACATGTTAACTTTATAAAGCCAGGTCCCCTCCTTAACTAAATAAAATGTCGGCGTTATAAAAAATATGAGCTGTGTGGCAATTGACCAAATATTGGCAAAGTCATTAACGTAAGCGCCGATAACCGCAAAAATAAAAGACATGCCTGTTAAAAATATTGAGAATACGGCAAAAATTATCAGATAATAAATTATGCCGATCAAAGAAACCTTGTAACACAACATGAATATGGCCAATAACAAAACTTCAAAAAAATGGGAAAATATAGTTCCCAGAACCTCTGAAATTACAAGCGATTCGTATTTTATTTTTATAGACTTTATAAGGCCTGAGCTGTCTCCGATAACGCCAACTGCAGAGGATAGGCTTTTTGAAAAAAAATTGTTCATTATCACCCCCAAAAGCAGATATATAGGATAAAAACTGATGTTATTGGAGGAAAAAGCCGCACCCCTAATAAATAAAATGATCAGAAAAAGAGCAAGAGGATTTAACAAGTACCAAAAAATACCTAAATAGCTGCCCTCATTTCTCAATTTAAAATCAGCCTTTGCCAAGGAAAGGCTTAAGCCAAGGATACTCTTAACCTTATAGTAATATTTTTTGATTCTACTGAGAAACATATACCGAAAATTTTATCTTAAGGCCTGCCATCCCTGATTTTTTTATTATACTTTGATACAAAATCCAACAGTTCCGGATTATATCCCGCCTTCTTCGATGCTTCAATTATGCCCGAGACATCTTTAGGATAACATTTCCCGCCGAAACCAGGGACGCCATCTTTTCTGACAAATGTATGAGAAGGCTCAATCCTAGGATCAAGCAGCCATCCTTCTCTGACCTCGTTGTATTCAACGCCGAAAGTTTCGCATATTCTTGCAAATTCTTCGCAGAAAATAACCTTAGTGGCGAAATAAGAATTATCCATATATTTTATTATCTCTGCCGAAGTTGAATCGTAAAAACCAAAATGCATCTGCCTTGAATCAAAAATATTCTTATACAAATCAACCAGCCGTTTTCTTATCTCCGGCCGTCCGCCGATTATCAGGAAGGTCCTCATATCCATATCATTTAATAAATGGTTCTTAGTTTCGCCAAAGTATTCCGGCATAAACAAAATATCCTTGCCCGTCTCTTTTTCCAGATTTCTGGTCGTTCCCGGGGCAACGGTACTTTGTATTACTATTGTTTTGGCCTTTACCTTTTTTACCGCTTCCGTCACCGCAGAGACATTACAGCTTCCGTCCTCTGCCATCGGCGTAGGGACACAAATAAATGCAAAATCCAACGCATACCCGTCCAAATCTTCTATTTTTTTGACGTCGCTCTTATTTTGGTCTATGTCAAACCTGTAAGCTCCATAGCCATGTTTATTAAAAAAATCATAGACCTTTGAACCGATATAACCCGAACCTATAATAGCTATTTTTTCTTTCATGTTTTATTTTAAGTCTGTTTTATACAGAATAAAGCCTTCGTTACTGGCATCTATCTTTTTAAAACTCGGACAATCAAATTTATATAAATAAATATAGTCTAATTTAAATTTTTTTACTAGCTTTTCCTTGCCCTGGCAATCCGCTCTGGAAAAATTATTCAGCATATCCTGAGATCCTATTGATATTGTCCCCTGCTTTGTAAGAATAGGATAGTTTCCCGTGACTATTCCGACAACGGTTCCCTTCCAAGGAATGCTTAAAAAAGATTTATTCTTAATATTCTTGAATATTCTCAAATCTTCAGCCGTTAGATAATTATTCGCCGGAGACCGCGGATAAGCTATTGAACCGTCTACGGGGTTAACTGATATTATTTTCTGCCAGCCTTGAGAATTTGTATATGTAGGAACCAAAAACAAAAATACAGATAAGGCAACAACCTCTGCCAATCTCAGGACATCATACCAATTATCCGGAAAATTAGTTTTCATATACCTTTCTATCTGCCCCAATCCAAGCCCCGAAATAATCACAACTATGACAGAAGTGAAAATTGATATTCTTTCATACTCTGCAAAAAACCTGTGCCCGCTGACTGCATAAAAAATCCAATAAATAACACCTACCGCCAATTCTGATAATAAAATCCATTTTTTATTTTTGAAAATATAGTAGAGCCCAAAAAACGATAAAATAATTGCCGCCATCGGGATTATGTCGTAAAAGTTAATTCTGGGTAGATACGGGGTGGTAAAAGAAATAAAAAATATCCTAGCTAAAATATATTTTAATGCTCCGGCTAACGGTGTCGACATAACTATAATATCAAGAGCCAGCAAAACTGCGAAAATTGATAATAGCCACGTAAGGGCCACCTTGGCCAGCCGCTTTGCCGGCAACTTTAGTCTTAGCAGTAAAAATGAGGCCAAACCCACGAAAAAGAATGGAATCAACGGAGGATAGAATAAAGAAGCCATTACTGTAGATAAAATAGCCGGCCCGGCATCTCCGAATTCCATAAAGCAAAGACTTAATATAAAAAATATGATACCTATGTTAAATGGTATAAGCTGCCAAAAACCCGGTAAATTTGCCCCCGATGTTATATACAACGCCAAAAGAGAGCAAACACCGGCGGACATCCTGGACGCACTGCACGTTCTTAAAAACAGATAAATTAATAAAATTATTACAGTATTAAAAAATATTGATAAAATTGTATATTGCAAAAGAGGATTTAATCCTAAAAGCAATGTGATTTCTGCAATGAATGAATGGAAAAATATTTCCAGATTTAAAAAGAAAGTATTATTTAATATGTCGGTAACGGGTAAAGAATGGTTTATTATTGAGCTTTCAACTAAAGAGACTGCATACCACTCATCAGAGAAGTACGGATATGGGTAAACCATGTTTTTAACTTCATGATAATTTGCCGTCGTGTCGGTTGCCACGCTTATCTCTCCGGTAAAATTATAATGCACCTGATAAAGGCTCAGAAAAGAAATAAGCGCAACGGCTAAAACAATCCAATCTATCGCGCCGAAGGAAAAAGAAAACTTTTTTTTAGTTTTAAATCTAAGCCTGAAATAAACAGCAATTAAAATTAAATCGGCAAAAAAAGTGGCGCCGGCTATCGTCCAGTAGTAAAATACGCCTAAAGCCTGAGTTGTAATCGCTAAAATAGCCTGGAACAGCAAAGAGGAAAAAAGCACATAGATAAATCCTCTTTTTTTATCAGAGAAAAGCTCTACCAACACAAATGGAACGGCCAGTAATATTAGTCCTGAAATTAGAGTAAACATTAGTACATATTATAATATTTCACGAGCTTAATCAAACAAAAAAACATCCGTCCCAACGGGCAACGGATGTCTTTTTATTGAGCCTTTTTATAAACCCAAAACCTTCACTAATTGCTTTATCATAGATACCACGACTGGAGGTGGCATTAAGCTGTTCGACAAAGTTCCGCCGTCATCTTTTACTTCCCACGGTTTTTCGGTTGTTACAACTTTTTGCGCTTTTTCGTCCCAATTATAGACATACTCCGGAGTAACCTCATAATCATCCGCTATTTCTTTTGTTTCATTCACCGGAATTGTGTTCCTCAACAGGACTTTTCCTATTCCCTGCAATTTGTAAGCCTCTTTTATCAACATTTCGTCTTTGTCCAATCTTGCTCTTATCGGCTCAATACCCATCTCGTCCCCTTCTTTTGTTACCATTCTGGCACCTTTGCAGCTTGAGTTGTCGCAAATTAAATAGAATTTTTTATCTTTCTTATCGTACTCAACATTTTTCGTTGCTAAAAGTTTTAAATTTCTTGATGTCTGACATAATGGGCAAATAACTCTGAATTTCACCCTCTCGTCTATAACTGTTGTAGGAACGTCGATCAAAATGAAAACGTCCTGGTCATCTCTATAACCGATAAGATCTCTAAAAAATAGAGAATATGAAACCTGGTCCAGGTCTCTTGGAAATCCGTCGATAAAAATTGTCTTTTTGCCCAGTTTCGCAATTTCTCTTTTTGCTAAAGCCAAAATCAGTTCGGTTGGAAGCAGAACCTTTGTTGATCTTGTTTCCAATGCTTTCATTATTTCCTCAAGAGGCAAAAATCCTCGATAGCTGCCTTTTAAAAATTCAATTAACTCTTTTTTCTTGTCCTCGTCTCTCATGGTTTCATCGAAGGACCTTATCATGTCTCCAATTGAAAAATGGGCGATCTTATCTTTATCAACAATCTCGGCCATCATTTTGGCATAAGTTCCCTTGCCTGATGATTTTTTTCCCATCAAATAGGCGATGAAGGTATTATTTTTCAAATATTCCCTCAACTTTTTTATCTCCGGACCGGCCTTATATTCAAAATATTCCTGTCGGCTTTTAAGGTCGGTTAAATCAAACTTTTTATAAACATCGCTTTTTGTTTTAAAAAGCGGAAAATCTAGGTCCTTCATAATTGATTTTTTATTTTAATAATTACTAGCGAGGGAGAAGTGAAAATTTATTTTCATTTCGACCGAGCGACGTAATTATATAAATTGCTTGCAATTTCTATATTATTTCCATCAGAGACAAATTCAACGTCTCCGTCTTTATCTGTCCTGAACATCTTTATACCAAATTTTTCTAATCTTTGCAAAACTTCAGGCGTCGGATGGCCGAAAGTATTCTTTGCGCCTACAGAAATTACAGCAATTTCCGGTTTTACCGCCCCTAAGAATAAATCGGAAGTTGAGTACTTAGAACCATGGTGTGCCACCTTTAAAACGTCAGCCTGCAAATCAGAATTGCCGTCTACAAGCTTTTTCTCCGCGGCAAAATCGATATCTCCCGTAAAAAGAAAGGAATTTTTACCAAAGATTACTTTTGACACAACGCAAGTATCGTTTGCCGAAGCTTTCAGCTCCTGCCCTTCCAAACTTGAAAATGGGTACAGCGTGTCGATTGAAACATCGCCGGCCTTTAACTCCTGCCCGGCCTCCGCAATTATTATTTTTGCTCCCATTTTCTTCTGTTTTTCCAAAATACTGACCCATTTGTCATACTCTGGCGCGGTTTTCTTAACTCCCGTCCATAAAATATAATCTGCCTTGTAGGTTTGTAAAATATCCAAAAGGCCCTGCATATGATCGCTCTCCGGATGGGTTAAAATTACAAGATCTAATGTTTTATCCCAGAAAGGCATCAGCGACGACAATTCTCTCATTGATGAGGTGTCAGGCCCGCCGTCAATCATGATTTGGTGACCCTCAGGAGTTTGGATAAAAGCCGAATCCCCCTGCCCGACGTCCAAAAAATCAACCTTCAAATAATTCCCGCCGGCTAAAGCAAAAACTTCCTGCCATGCAAAAATGTTCAGTAAAAATAAAAAGACGGCAACGGATAAAATTATTTTCTTCGACATTAAATTATTTTACACTAAAAAAGCCCGGCCATAAATGCCGGGCCCTTTTACGATTGAAATAAGTTATTTTTTCAAACCCATTATTTTGAACATCTTTGTTCCGCACTTTACGCATGTGCCGGTCATAGCTGCTCTTTTTTTACCTCCTTTTCCGTTCATCTCAACTTCTTTTGCATCTTTCATCTCTCCTTTTGCTTTACATTTTACGCAATAAGCTTCTGTTGGCATAGTTTTGTTTGTTTATTATTTAAATTTTTATAATCGACCTTGTCTTCCGGAGACATCCGCCTCGCGGGAATTGTTTAAAATACTTATAGAGCTATTTTATCCTAATAAAAGACCTTGTCAACAAGTAGGACTATCCGGCAACCCAGCCGCCGTCAACAACTATTGTACTGCCGGTCATATACGAGGACTCGTCTGAAGCTAAAAATAGCACCGCGCTGGCGATTTCTTCCGATTTACCCTGCCTGTGCATCGGGATTGGAGCAAGCATCGCCTCCCTGGCCTTTTCATCCATTGCAGTGCTGGACGCGCCCGGAGTATCAATCGCTCCTGGGTCAATATTATTTATGCGGACCCCCAATGGAGCCAATTCAAGAGCTATTGCCTTTGACATTGCTATAACTCCACCCTTTGAAGCACAGTAATGAGCAAGCCCGGCAAAACCCATAATTGCCGCAACAGACGCAATATTTATTATAGAGCCTGATTTTTGCTTGACCATTTCTTTAGCACAGGCTTGAGCCATCAAAAAATATCCTTTTAAATTTATATCAATTACTTTTTCAAAATTTGTTTCCGACATTTGCAAAAACGGTTCAAACGGGTAGATTCCGGCATTATTTACCAAAATATTTACTTTTCCGAATTTTTCAAGGGTTTTTGCAACAACATTATCAATATCTGCTTTATTGCTTGAATCACATTTTATAACAATCGCCTCTCCCCTATTCTTTTTTATTTCATCAGCAACCAATTGGCATCCCGCAACATCAATGTCTGTTAAAACAACTTTCGCCCCTGCCCCGGACAATTTCAAAGCGTGGGCCTTACCCATTCCTTTGGCGGCTCCGGTGATTATTGCTACTTTTCCGTTTAAATCACAAAATTTTGGAGTTGTTCTGTTAAATCCGAACATATTTTTATAAAAAATTAATAATTATATTTATATTATACCCCATTTGCAAAATACAAACAAAAAAGAAATAAAAAAGTGTTTCCTATGGGAAACACTTACTGTGCTCTTTGAGCCGCTTCGGCTCTTTTTTCTTTCCAATCAGGACTGGGGTCGAAGGATTCGAAAATTTTTGCCCCACATTCGGTCACAACCAGTTGTGTTTTTTTATTTCCGTAATCAATGATTCTCAAGTTTTTTCCATCAAAGCAAAAGTTTTCTGGCTTCCTAAAATGATGTCCGTCGTCGTCAGCTAAATGACTGGTAATCTCGCGAAGTTGGCACCAGAATTCATCCTTTTCAAGAAGGCATTCTGCTCCTAACTTTTGGATATTAATTAATCCAAACAGCGAGAAGTAGGTAGGCTGAAGGAAAGGATTTCCTGTTATATTAGAAAATATAAATTCCCTCCAATTAAATACGATGCCACCCACTAAAAGATGCCTAAAACCGACAATACCTTCTTGGTCTATCCCATAAGACATAAGAGTCGTAAACCATTTACTATCCCACTGCATAACACACGTTTTAAATGCGGCGGCAGCTTTGAACAGGCGGATGAACGGAAGTTTAATTACCATCCCAAGTGAAGGAAGAATAAGAACAAAACGATAACGTCCTTTTTTAAATTTCATTTTTCTGCCTCTATAAGTGTTTGTAAAAGGTCTAATTGATACATTAACAGCTTATTTTATTTAGTCAAACAAAAAGCCGGACTACGGCCCGACTTTTATTTTTTTATTATTCTTTGCAACAATTAATTACGTATTGTACGACTTGACCCAGCTTTGCCATTATTCCCTTCTTGCTCTCATCTTTCCGGTCTATTTGGTTTTCATCAATTTTCTTAACCTCGCCCAAATCAACAAGCTTTAAGTTTATTCCCCAGAATAAAGAATAAAGTTCATAAGCTTTCTTAAACATTTCAGCGGCGTCCTCTTTTTTGCCTTGTCCTTGGGCTTTTGTTCCAACTTCCATTAGCCTCATTGAGGCGGACAACAAATGCTTAGAGATACACCAAACCTCTCCTTCATAGTCTTTAATAATCCTTTTCAGTAATTCTTTCCTCATTTCTCTAGCCGTGCTCAATAAATCGTAATACCCAGGCTTGCCGGTTTTTGCTCCGGTAAAGAAAAAATGCTCTTCGATGGATATCAAATTCATTATGGCGATAGATAAATCTTCATCAGAAGATAAATCCAATTCGCCCTTTTTCCCCGCCTGAACTTTTTTAATAAAATCGTCTATTTTTAAATTATCCTCCATAGTATTAGTAAGAAAAACGTTAGGCTTGTTAATAGTAAAATTACAACCGGTAAAACAACTTTTTGATAAGGGAAAAAAGATTTTCCGTTATTTATTTTCTTTAAATAATTATGCAATACGTAGCTTAGTATAAATACTGCTGTTCCTATGGCGGTTCCAAAAACTATTTTATCTATTCCAAAAATTTTGTTTAAAGGATGCCCGACTATTCCTGCATAATAAAGCGGCACAAACGTAAGCAGATAATAAGCTAAAGTAATTATAATCGTATCAAAATAAAAACGCCAATTATGCTTTTTCATTTCTATCAGAGTCCACATAATCAACGCAACCAATAAGGCGCCAATCCAAATTGACGAAACCACGTCATCAATTTTTAACCATCTTGAAAGGCCCAACCCCGCTCCGATTGCGATAACACAAAGAGGGCATATCGCCTTCACCGAACCGGCCCATAAAAACCCTGACATAATTAATCCCAGGAATAAAAACTTTTTATTTGATACCTGCTGCATTTTTGAAAAAATTAATTACATCCGTGTCTCCTATTAAACACTTTCCGTTTCCATCATATAAAAAAGGGATACTTACTCCGCTGCTGACGTCAATTTTACATGTTTGAGCCGTTTGGATTGCCAATTCTGCGTTAGCCATAAGCTCGGGGCTGGTTTTACCGGCGAAAGGAACTTCCAGTTTCGTAATTTTAACTTTTTGATCGATATTATTAGACGAGATAAAAGCTTCCACATTTTTGCAGTGAGGACACTCGGCTCCATAGAATAAAACTATACCTGACGGTAAAACGGTAAGTTCTACGGGTTTTACCGGTCCGGCAAAAAGCGTAGCAAAAAACCCCGATTGAAATCCCCAAAACAAAAATCCTCCAAGGATTATTACTAAAACTGTAAGTATTATTTTTTTATCCATTGTTTTTATTAATTTAATTAAACCTCAAAAAATCCGGAAAATCAAGTGGCTACCCCTTATATGCCCTCATAGAAAGCGCATTTAAAACAACGCTGACTGAAGAAAATGCCATAGCTCCCGCGGCGATCGAAGGACTCAATAGCCATCCGGTCAAAGGGAATAATACTCCTGCGGCGATCGGGACACCTATTATGTTGTAAAAAAATGCCCAAAAAAGGTTTTGCTTTATTTTTCTTAAAGTATACCTGCTTAAAGCCATTGCCTTAACCACATCTCTCAGGTCGTCCTTTATCAAAACGATTTCTCCGGTTTCTATGGCAACATCTGTGCCAGATCCCAAGGCTATGCCCAAATCTGCCTGAGCCAGAGCCGGAGCATCGTTGATTCCATCACCGACCATCGCGACTGTCTTGCCTTCAAGCTGCAATTTTTTGATTTCATCTGATTTTCCTTGCGGCAAAACTTCCGCCAAAACTTTATCAATGCCCAGCTGTTTTGCAATTGCGTCCCCCACTCTTTTATTATCACCGGTAATAATTGCAACTAATTTTCCCATTTTGTGCAAAGTATCAACAGCTTCCTTGGAGTTATCCTTCAAAACATCAGCAACCGCAATAATTCCTGCAATTTTACCCTTATGAGCCAAAATCATAACCGTCTTCCCCTGATCTTCAAGCTCCTCCATTTTGTTTCCGATGAAACCAAGAGAAATTTTGTTATCCTGCATTAATTTCCTGGTTCCCAATAAAATCTTTTCACTATCCAAAGTAGCCTCAACTCCTTTCCCCGGTATCGCCTGAAAATTACTGACCTCTTCTATTTTTACTTTATCTTCATTGGCCCTGTTAACAATTGCTTGAGCTAGAGGATGCTCTGAATTTTTTTCAACCGAAGCGGC